>SNQW01000043.1_pt1 | contig 143174 bp, 132 predicted proteins | sample 2580511 | NCBI WGS metagenome assembly SNQW01 (sample SAMN10953775, study PRJNA522744) | food fermentation metagenome | isolation source: 8-hour incubation of native-enriched microbial consortia from nixtamalized... | place: Mexico | collected 2017-09-24
TTTGCTTGATTCGATGGTTTTGCGTATAATTCATTAGTGAGTACCTCCTCTGTTATTTCGAGGTCACGGTCGTGACACTCTGTATGCTAACAGGAGGTGCTTTTTTTATCTAACCTCAAAATTTTCTTCTAACAGGAATGCTCCTATTTTAGCATAGGTATATGGATACCTTTTTCTTTTGCTGTTTGAATCGCAAGGTCATAGCCGGCATCTGCGTGACGGACAACGCCCATACCCGGATCCGTAGTAAGAACGCGTTCCAACCGCATCTCCGCTTCTTTCGTTCCATCTGCAACAATAACCATTCCGGCGTGCAGAGAATAGCCCATACCAACACCGCCACCATGATGGACGGATACCCAGCTCGCTCCGCCGACGCTATTAATCAGTGCATTAAGAATCGGCCAATCGGATACCGCATCGCTTCCGTCTTTCATTGCTTCTGTTTCCCGGTTTGGTGAGGCCACTGATCCAGAGTCGAGGTGATCACGGCCGATAACGATCGGTGCCTTCAGTTCCCCGTTGGCTACCATCTCATTGATAATTCTGCCAAACTTTGCACGCTCCCCATATCCTAGCCAGCAGATGCGCGCTGGAAGCCCCTGAAATTGAATGCGTTCCCGTGCCATTTTAATCCAGTTGCAAAGGTGTGTATTGTAGCTGAACTCGCGCAAAATGACTTCATCTGTTTTGTAGATATCCTCTGGATCACCTGAAAGCGCAACCCAGCGGAACGGTCCTTTCCCTTCACAAAATTGTGGACGAATATATGCTGGCACAAAGCCCGGGAAATTAAAGGCGTTCTCTACTCCCTCGTCTTTTGCGACCTGGCGAATATTGTTACCATAATCAAATGCAATCGCACCCTGCTCCTGCATTTTCAGCATGGCACGCACATGCTCGGCGATGCTTGCTTTTGATTGCACTTCATATGCTTTCGGGTTCTGCTTGCGAAGCTCTGCCGCTTCCTCTAAGCTCATACCTGTTGGAATGTAGCCGTTAAGCGGATCATGTGCGGATGTCTGATCCGTTAAAACGTCTGGAATGAATCCTTTTGCAAGCATCTGGTTCAGCATATCAGAAGCATGGCCCAGCAGTCCGATTGAGAGACCTTTCTTCTCCTCTTTTGCCTTCAGGGCTATCGAGATGGCCTCATCCAGATTGTCTGTCATTACATCCAGGTATCGTGTATCGATCCTGCGCTGAATACGTGTCGGGTCCACTTCAATATTGATGCTCACCCCACCGTTTAAAGAGACTGCAAGCGGCTGTGCTCCACCCATACCACCAAGTCCTGCCGTTACAGTAATGGTGCCTTCCAAGGTACCATTGAAATGCTGACGTCCGCATTCTGCGAATGTCTCATACGTTCCTTGAACGATCCCCTGGCTGCCGATATAAATCCAACTACCCGCCGTCATCTGTCCGTACATCATCAATCCTTTTTTATCAAGCTCGTGGAAGTGATCCCAGTTCGCCCATGCAGGAACAAGATTAGAGTTCGCAATCAATACGCGAGGCGCGTCCATATGGGATTTAAATACAGCTACAGGCTTTCCTGATTGGATAAGAAGTGTCTCATCATTTTCTAAGTTCTTCAGCGTCTCGACAATTGAGTCGAAGCATTCCCAGTTCCGGGCAGCTTTTCCGATACCGCCGTATACCACCAGATTCTGCGGATGCTCTGCTACATCTTCATGCAGATTGTTTAACAGCATGCGTAATGCTGCTTCCTGAATCCAGCCTTTTGCATGAAGCTTCGAGCCTGTATAATGTTCAATTTTTCTCTCCGTTTGATTGTTCATCATATTTTCACCCGCTTTTAAAGTTTCACTTTATATACTTTAAGTGTAGAAAAACACAGATAATAAAAATAGAGGATTGATTTTTGAATTTTTAAAATTACTTTAGAAAAAAGAAAGCGCTTTGTCAGCGCTTTCAACTTAAAACTATATTTTCTTTATATTTCTATAATTTTTTTCGATTTCTAAATATTCGAGGGGTAGAGCCAGTTTTTTCTTTGAAAATTTTGCTGAAATAGTTTGCATTGATGAATCCTGTCTTTTCAGCAACATCCTGGATTGATAATTTGGTATCCAGAAGCAGACGCTGGGCTTCCTTTATCCGAACGGCAGTTACAAGCTGCCGAAAGGACTGTCCACGCCTTTTTGTCAGAAGCGAGCTGAAATACGCCGGGCTCCGGTCCACATAGGCAGCAGCATCTTCAAGCCGAAGATGCGGGTTATTATAATTCTCTTCTATGTAACGAAGCGCCTGTTCAATAATATCTGTACGTGAATGCTCCTGGTGTTTTTTTGCCGTATCAAGCACTTCGTATAAGAACAACAGAAACTCCTGTACAATTCGGTACAAAATCGGGTTATACAAAATAGTTTCAAACACCTGATGATAATGCTCTTCAAGTCGGCCTTGATCTAAATAATGGGACTTCATAAAACGGCGAACCTGGGCAAGAATGCTGGTTAAACGTGTCCGCAACAGTCCCGTCTCAGGATACGGCTCTTCCTTATTTAAAAACTCTTTGTACATCCATTGTTTAAGCTGCTCCCTATCAGCATCGCCCAACATATCAATCCATTCTCTTTGTTCTCCAGGCGTTAAGAATGGGTCGATAATTTGCCACTCTACCTTATCCTCGATAACCGATACCTGGCGGTAGCCTTTAAAAAACCGAATGTCAAGCGCCTGTCTGGCATATTGATATTTTTGGCGAAGCGACAGGGATGTATCATTCGTATCATATATAACAAGTGACAGCGGTTCCGTAAATTTCTCTTCCCAGTCCTGAAGAAGCCGGTTCCCCATTTTCTTTAGTGATACTAGCGAGTGCTGCGGCTCACGGGTAAAAATTGAAACAATCATATCGCTAAGCGGCAGCAGCACCGGCTCATTATAAAATGGATAGTCCTGCAAAAAGCTAAGCAGTTTGGGCTGCTGCTCTGTCTCCTCAAGCTGTAACAACAGCAACCAGCAATCATCTGCCGTTGACCTATGGGGAAGGAAGATGGAGTGATAGGATAATGCAGATAAAGACACGTCTTCACCATTAATTTCTATACCCTGGTGTATATGAGACACAGCTTTGCAACATCGTGCAAGCACACGCCGAATACTGTCGGGTGAATGCGGCTTTATCCATAGATCATATGCATGCAGTTCAATTCCTTGCATCGCTCTTTCAAAAGTGGCTTCTGTTGTTGTAACAATAATAGTTTGTTTGTACTGTCTTATTCGTTCTTTAAAATCGTCCCATGCTTCCCTCGGAATCATATCGATCTCTATGCAAATAACATCCGGCATGTCTGACTCTATGATTTGAAATACATCAAGCATAGTACCGGCCATTAATACATGATCAAACGGAATGCCGTATGAATTAACTAACCACCCTATTCCGGTTCTTTCGTTATGATCCCTGTCAGCAATCAATAACTTTGTCATACGTACTCCTCCATTTCTTTACCTGCATCTTCCTTTTTTGTGCTGGTATTTCGTCCCTATATGTCTTTTAATATTTTTATAAGCAAAGTATAAAGTAAAATTTCCATCAGCGGAGAAGGTAAATACAATATTTTGAAGTATTTATATAAAAAAACTCTTTGCTAAAAATCCCAAGGGAGGCGGACAGGGTTTATGAATCCATTATTGTTGGATTTTCCCACTGAATTTTGTACTGAAAGATTATTGATTCGCATGCCGAGGCCAGGAGACGGTAAAGCAGTATATATGGCAATAAAATCATCAATCGATGAGCTGAGACCCTGGATGCCATTTGCACAGAAAGAACAAACTGAACAAGACATTGAAACAAATATTAGAGAAGCTCACGCCAATTTTTTAAAACGTGAAGATTTACGTTTGCTTATTTTTCTTAAAGATACAGGTGAATTTATTGCTTCATCAGGTCTACATCGAATCGATTGGGCTGTTCCAAAATTTGAAATCGGATATTGGATTGATAAACGTTTTAGTGGACATGGTTACATGACTGAAGCCGTACAAGGAATTGCTGATTTTGCTTTCGACAAACTAAAAGCTCGTAGATTAGAAATTCGCTGTGACTCTAAAAATGAAAAGAGTCGTGCAATTCCAGAAAGATTGGGATTTAGATTGGAAGGTATTTTACAGAATGACCATGTTGCGGTAAGCGGTGATGAATTGCGGGATACATGTATATATGCAAAAATACACCGATAACACAACAGCCTCCCTTGACAGCATCATCTGCAAGGGAGGTTGTCTTCAGTCTAAACCCGAGAACAATTGTTTCCTGATTTTCTACAACAAAATATAAGCATTAATTAGGCGAATCGCCTTCTTCTATCACAACAGGTATATTCTCTACTGTCTTCCCATCCAGTGACACACGATACCATTCATGTTCAGGATCACCCTCGCCGAACTTCTTATCCCACATGAAATAAATCCACTCGCTTCGTTCATCGAATACCGCCGCTCCCGCGTGCTTCTTCAGATGAGTCAGTTGGCGTGTCTGACCAGTCTGCCGGTCCAGTACGTACATCTCATACTGAAAATTCTCATTTGTGCCGGGGTTCGCAATCGAATTAAATGCCATCCATCGGTTATCCGGCGATACCTCTACATTGAACACATCTTCCTTGATTCCCTGCAATAAAACCGGCTCGATTTTCTCCGGATGTCCTAGCGGTATCCGAAACACCTTATGCTTGGATGCAAAAATATCTTCGGCTGTTTTTGAATGCTGATCGTCCTGTTTCGTTACATATACTTCTTTACCGTCTGGCGATACTGTCAACGATTCAAGCATATAATCTTTCATTGAGGTTATCCGTTTCGGTTGTCCTCCGCTTACGTCCAATGAATAAAGGTCGAAATCATGGGCGTCTCTGCGTGCAATCGGTGAATAATTCGTAAACGTCTCCGCCTGCAGATAATAAATCGTTTTGCTATCCGGTGCAAACACTGCTTCTGTAATGAGCGAATCGATAGAGTACAGCTTACGCTTCTCGCTTCCATCGACATTCATGACATACAGGGAGCTTTTCACCTGTTCTCTATCCTCCGGGGTAGCGATATACAGAACCGTCTTTCCATCCGTCGAGAATACAGGGTGGTGTATGATTTCACCTTCATCCGCTTCCGCTAGACGTTTCGCATTTTTTCCGTGCAAATCAGATATGTAAATCCCTACTTTCCCTTTCAAAGAATAAGCAAAAACAGCTTTTTCATTTTTCACATCAAAAGCCTCCAGCAGACCTGTATAAATGCCATTTGCAGGTTTCTCCTTACCATAACCGAGCCCCAGAAGAAAAAATAACCCGATCAGAGCTACAGCGACAATCCAGATTGCTTTTGTTTTTCTTCGCATATGAAATTCCCCTTTATGTTTTTCCATTTCTTATCCGAACGTGCCTGAAAACATATAGACAATACCACCCGTCAGCATAAGCGAAAAACTGCCGAACAGATAACTTACAGCAATCCGCCTGGTACGCATCCGGTATTGCGTCCAATAAGAGACTGCCCAGAGCAGTACGATACTAAAAGGTATTAACAGGAACGGACTTACTCCACCAAATACGAGACCAGCGTATGCCAGTATGGCCGCACAGGCGAAGACTGCGATTCCGTTAGCTAAATTGAACACATGAATGACAATACGTGCCTTCCGTTCCTCTGGACTCTCCTGCCCCGTGCCTACCCCTTTAATAGCTGTCAAGAATATCATCAGCAGCGAGAACACCGCTAGGAACCAACCTAGCACATACAATATCCTTACATACCAAGCTTCAGCACCCGCTACCACTGTAAATCCAAACACAGCACAAAAGCATGTCAAAGCAAGCATACTACCCAATACAATTTTTCGGTCGGCAAGATAAGCCGGATACATGCCTGCTAAAATAAGACAAGTACCAATAAGTACACTAACGGTAAGCCAGATGGGATGTGCACTTCCATAAGCAAGCAACTGGTATAAATAGCCTGATGCACTGTATACAATCGTTCCTACACCGATACACGTCAAAAATTCTTTACGATAGGGAAACAAAGAACGCTGCAGCCCTTCCCCAATCGCTTCCTCGACGCCAAAATCCGCAATTGCCCGCTGTACAGCTTCCTGCTTCGTATATCCTTGTTCCCGGTACTCTTCCATCGCTAACATGAGATGACAACGTATTTCTTCTCTCATGTCCTCCCGCTCATCTTTTTCGCATTCGACACGATCGAGGATTTTCTCAATATAATGGTCAAATGAACTCATGAAAGCCCCTCCGCGCATTTAAAAATCAAATGATTAATCGAATGCCAATCTTTCAGCTTACGCTCCAGCTCCTTCCTACCGTCTTCTGTCATACGGTAGTATTTGCGCCGGCCACCCGCATCCGCTTCCTGCCAGTACGACTCAATCCAGTTCTTTTTTTCCATTCGTTTCAGCGCCGGATACAGTGTCCCTTCACTCATATTGTACAAATCTCCACTCGTTTCTTTTAGCGTTTTTACCATTTCATAGCCATACATCTCTTGCTGTGCAAGCAATGACAGAAGCAAAATATCGATGCTGCCTTTCATGATTTCTTTATCCAAAATGCATCACCTTTCTTCCAGTATCGTCAAGAACATTGTAATACGTTGTACATCGTATTACAAGGGTATAATGTAAATATATTCTTTTGCAACTTTCCGTTCATTCATTCGTCAACAATAGCAGAGTTGCTGTATCATACATAAGAAAAACTCGCGGGCGTTTTTCAAGTAATATGATCGGAAGAAAGTAGATGTCGCTTTCTTATCCATAAAAAAGAAAGGATTAGAGCATGACTAGTCAAAATGCTATTGAAGTACAACACGTCTCAAAGAATATAGGTGGAGATGAGCTTATTAAAGATTTGTCATTTTCCATTCAGCGTGGGGAAATCTGCGGCCTGTTGGGACCGAATGGGGCCGGGAAAACCCTTACCATCCGCATGATGGTCGGTCTTATCTCCATAACCGAGGGCGATATTTTTATCGAAGGCCACAGCATCCGAACCCAGCGAACGAATGCGCTCCGTCATATCGGAGCCATTGTGGAAAATCCGGATTTATACGGATATATGACTGGAATGCAGAACCTGAAGTATTTTGCCAGAATGTACGAGCAGCCTATCACTAAAGAACGCATGATGGAAGTTGCAGAACTGGTCGAGCTGACGGATGCGATGCACCGCAAAGTGAAAACGTACTCCCTTGGCATGCGTCAACGTCTTGGGATTGCTCAAGCTCTTCTGCATAAGCCCAGCGTTCTCATTCTCGATGAACCGACGAACGGTCTTGACCCGGCCGGAATTCATCAATTACGTAACTACTTATATATGCTTGCCAAGGAAGAAAACATCGCAGTAATTATATCGAGCCACTTACTGTCCGAAATAGAATTGATGTGCGATCGTGTCGTTATCATCCAGAATGGGGCGTTCGTCGGAGAACACAGCATAAAAGAAAAAAAGGAGACGGATACACAGGTTGAAGTCGAGTTCGAAATTACCGAACCTGCCAAGGCAGCTACGCTTCTCGCCTCCATACCTATTGTCAAAACAACCGACAGCACCATAACCGTGACAGCCGTGAAGCAGCACATCCCCGAGATTGTAACACTGCTTGTACAGAATGGAATCGGCGTATTCCAGGTTCGAATCAAGACGAGGTCACTGGAGGAGACATTCTTGTCGATAACAGGAGGAACGCATTCATCATGAGATTTCTTGCGCTAGTTCAGAATGAAATTATGAAGATTAACAGTAAAAGGCAAAGCGTATTTTTTCTATACTTTTGCCTGGTATTTATCATCGGTATCGGTATAGCAAACCGAATCGCACCTGATTTGTATGCGACCAGGGAGTATCTGAAATTCACCCACAGCCTTGCTTCGTTTCTCATGATTTTTGTTACGCTGTTCGCTATCGTGCTGGGTGCCCAATCCATCACTGACGAATTCAAGGATGGTACCATTAAACAATTACTCCTGCGCCCTGTCAGCCGCAGAACGATACTTCTATCAAAATATGTCGCCAACCTGGCCGTTATCATAGGAACCGTTCTGATTCTATGGGCTGCAAGCATGCTGATTGATGTACTTCTTTTCGGTATGGTCCGATCTGGGGGATTAACTTTTGGAACTGTATGCAAGGCATATTTATATGGACTGCCTGACAGTATTTTTATGATGACACTGTCGTTCTTTATCGCGACAGTATTCAAAAGTAGTCCGCTCTCGATTACAGCATCTGTTTTTCTCTATATAGCCGGAAACGTACTGTCTTCGTTACTGCCGGAAAAATGGGGAGCTAAATATATCATCTTCAATAACTTGAACTTGAAAGTATATGACCCGAATCCCCTTATAAGTGGCGGAATGGAGCCGCCGTTCTTAGGAATGTCGTTCGGCTTCTCAATCATAATGATCCTTGTACATATTGCCGCCTTACTACTCATCCAAATCGTCATTTTTGAGAAAAGAGAGGTATACTAGCTTGCTCTATTAATGATGCAATACAGAGAGGCGTTTACCCGTATGTAAACGCCTCTTTCTCTTTGCCAAATTGTAAAGTAGGGTTAATGTGCACCTGCTCTTCCCTACATTTGCGATTTCTTCCGGGTCAGCCATACGACCCATTCGAGGCCATTGAATTTCTGGTACATTGCAGCCGATTTCGTTATACCTACTACAGCATGCTTGCTTGCCGAGTAGACGCCTACACTATGTTCACTTCTAAGACCTGAGCTTGAAGCATTATTGAAAAATACATCGATACGATCATATGTCTCTATCGCTGTATTTACATACTTTTGCACATCAGCGCTTTTCGTCACATCTGCCTGGACAATTATCCCTTCTCCACCTTGATCCTGAATAAGGGCAAGTGTTTCTTCACCTGTTTGTTGATTAAAGTCAACTACTACTACTTTCATGCCCATTTCAGCCAACTTCAAGCTACTGGCACGCCCCATACCGCTTCCCGCCCCGGTTACAACTGCCACCTGTTGATTTTAAGACATACTTAATCACCCCTTATTTTCTGCCTATGAAGTAAACACGGTCTATCTTGCAGTCCATCCGCCATCAATAATTAATTCCGTGCCTGTTACAAATGCAGACTCATCTGAAGCTAAATAAAGGACACCGTAGGCAATATCTTCCGGCTTCCCTAAACGGGGCAGCGGAGTACCTGCTTCAAACATTTGCTGAGCACCGCTTTCCATTGCCTCTTGAAGCATCGGAGTTACAATGATGCCTGGGTGAATGGAATTGACCCGAATACTATCCTGTGCAAGTTCAATAGCCGATGCTTTAGATAAAGCTCGCAAAGCACCCTTGGCGGCCGTGTAACCGTTCGTATAATTCAATGCTACGATACCTGCAATGGAAGAGATATTGATAATCGAGCCGGCTCCTACTTTTTTCATCTCAGGAACAACGTATTTCATTCCGAGCATGCATCCGGTCAAATTCACATTCAACACTTTATTCCATTCATCTATATCAAAGTTTTCTAAGTTCATATCTGAGCTGATCCCAGCATTATTGACAAGTACATCAACTTTCCCAAAGGCTTCAACCGCCTTGTCAATAACTCTTCTCCAATCGTCATCAGACGCCACATTATGTTTTATCGCAATTGCCTGTCCGTCGTTTCCAATGATTTCATCCACAACTTTTTGCAGTTCAGCTTCGTGCAAATCGGTAGCAACCACCTTTGCACCTTCCTTGGCAAAAAGCTTCGCTTCCGTTTCGCCCTGTCCCATTGCTGCACCTGTAATAACCGCTACTTTTCCACTCAAACGTCCCATCATTCAATTTCCTTTCTATGTTTACATTGAAGTCACATGTTTCTTTACACAAATAGAAAGTGAGTAAAATTTGTAGTAAAAACAAATATAACGCGTTAATTAATAAACACAAAGTTGCTTTATCGACACTATGTCGTTAATATTGTGACAACGGCCAAAAAAATGTGCAAACAACACATTTTATCGTTTTGTTGTTTATTCATACAAAACAAATTGTCTTGTTTCATAAAGAAAAAAAGTTATACAAGGAGCGTAAAAATGTCGACAAAAAATCAAAAGCTCGATCCCCGTGTAAAACGGAGCCGCCAGCTTCTTCGGGATGCACTTGTCGCGCTCATCCCCGAGAAGGGCTATGATGCGATTACGGTACAAGATATTACAGAATTGGCAACATTGAATCGAGCAACATTTTATTTGCACTATCGTGATAAACATGATTTGATGCGTCAAAGTATCGACGAGATATTAAACGATTTATTGGAGAGTATTTCTCCATCTTCAACTGAAAATGCAGATGATGATTTTGATTTTACAAGCGATAAACCGCACCCCACTTTTATTCATCTTTTTGAGCAAATTGCACAGCATGAAGCATTTTATCGCGTTATGCTCGGTGAGAAAGGTATGCCTCACTTTACTTCTCGTCTTATGGAGGTAATTGCTGCATTCATCTCGAAGGGAATTACCATCGTACAGCCCGACGACAAGCAACTTACCGTACCACGGGACATTCTCATACGATACATCTCGGCCGCCTTTTTAGGAGTGATTATATGGTGGCTAGAAAACGACATGCCCTACACTCCAAAATACATGGCAACACAGTTAATGCGCCTGGCAACACATGGACCTTACACGGGCGGCTCTCCGTGGCGACATGCATAAATAAGAAAAAGGCAGGGGCTTTTTTCAAGTGATACGGTCGAAAGAAACGATATGTTGCTTTCTTATCCATAGAAAAAGCCCCAGGTAACTAGCCCGGGGCTTTCATACACGATTTGTGATATTTTATACTTCCATGTGTTGTTGTTTCGTATCGGCGAATACATCTGTATCTAATTCCTTCGTCACCTTGCTCGTTAGAACACCCGCTGTCATGCTTCCGCTGACATTTAAAGCGGTACGTCCCATATCGATTAACGGTTCAACCGAAATAAGCAAACCTGCAAGGGCAACAGGAAGATTCATGGTCGACAGAACGATTAGCGCCGCAAATGTGGCACCGCCGCCCACGCCCGCTACACCAAACGAACTGATAGCTACCACTACAATCAACGTTAGAATAAAGGATGGTGTCAACGGGTCAATTCCGGCCGTTGGCGCAATCATTACGGCAAGCATAGCCGGATAAATTCCGGCACAGCCGTTCTGTCCGATGGAAAGACCGAACGAACCCGCAAAGTTCGCGATTCCTTCCGGCACACCCAGTTTATGTGTTTGCGTTTTAATATTGAGCGGGAGTGCTCCTGCGCTAGTCCGTGACGTAAAGGCAAACGTCAGAACAGGAAGTGACTTCTTTGCATACGTAATTGGATTTAAACCCGCCATTGCCAGCAGAAGCAAATGAATGATAAACATTACAATCAGCGCCGCATATGAGGCAACAACGAACTTTCCTAACTTTAGAATCGCATTGTAGTCACTTGTTGCGGTAACTTTGGTCATCAAAGCAAGTACACCGTATGGAGTAAGGCGTAAAATCAAGGTTACTACCCTCATAATAATTGTGTAGAACGTATCCACGATTTTAGCAAACATCTCTGCCTGCTCCGGATTTTTCCGCTTCACGCCCAGGAATGCAATCCCGATAATCGCTGAAAAGATAACGATCGCGATAGTCGAAGTTGGACGGTCACCCGTGAAATCCAGGAATGGATTCGCTGGCAAAAGCTCTACAATCTTTTGTGGTAATGTCATATCCTGAACATCACCCAATTTCTGTTCAAGCAACGCTGCGCGCTCCGTCTCCGCCTGACCTTGCTGAATTTGTACAGCTTCTAAGTTAAAAGCAAAAGCAGATGCGATACCGATAGCTGCAGCTACCGCTGTCGTACCTACTAATATTCCGATAATAAGCGTACTGATTTTGCCGACATTGCCAGATAGCTTCACTTTCGTGAAAGCACCTAGAATAGAGATAAAGACCAGCGGCATAACGATCATTTGCAGCAGTTTGACATATCCCTGCCCAACAATGTTAAACCAATCAATTGATGCGTCAAGAACGTCCGATTTGGCTCCATAAATGAATTGTAGTATAAGACCGAATACAATCCCTACTCCTAATGCTGTAAAAACGCGTGCTGAAAATGAGGCTCGCTTCTTTTGCATTGTATATAAACCGATAATAAGTAGAAGCATAAGAACGATATTCACAATCGTCAGTAGCGTTGCCAATGTAATCCCCCTCTTTGTTGCGAAATCATTTCTCTACATTAATATGTTTGATTTATTAGTTATAATACAACAATCCCAATAAGTCAAGTCGGTATTATGATAAAATTTATATTAGAATAAAATGAAACTTCACTCAGCGGGGTTTTCGTATGTCCCCCACTGAGTGTTAATTGAACGTATCGGACCTTTAGGAGCAGTTTATCTCCCAGCTACTTTTGTAACCTTTTATTAACCTCTTCTTTATCTTAGTTATTTATAATAAAAACTGTGTTTACTACTGACTCCTTTCGATCCCCTTTCTGGATAAGGCAGAGAGGGGCTTTTTTTGTCACGCGCTCTCCAACATCAATAAACCTTACTGCATCTTTAGCTAGTACGTACCTTTTATACAGTTGAAGTTATGGTGTTACCATACTTCATCTTTTTAACAATTAAAAAATCAATTTCTTCACTAAGATGCAGCACATGCGGATGCTGAAAATCAAAATTATTTTCTTCTGCTGTATATATCAACTGTTGCTTTAACTTCTCAATTTTAATCTCCAGCTCAACCTCTCTATCCATTGCTCACCTCTCCTAGCTTTATACATACTTATCCATTATCCAACATAAATCCATTTTTATCCACATCACTCTATCGACAAACTGTGACATTTGCACATTCTTTTTTCCATTCACCTATATCCAACTGTATAAATTACACTTGATATTTTGACAGGGTAGCGTGGTTGGAAGTAGGTAATTCAGAAAAAGAAGAGGTTGGATGCGCCCTGCGCTCCAGAGTGGGTAGCCACCACACCGTGCCCAAACGGGCGTCGGTTCGTCTCCCGCATGGAAGCGTAGAGGGCCGGGGCAACCGCTCGGGAAGGGAGACGAAATGCCTTGTTTGTGTCCCGTTGTGGTGGTCTTTTCCTCTCAAAACAATCAACAGGTGTGATTATTTATATAAGTAAAAGGACCATTCCTCAGGAACGGTCCTTCACTATGCAAATTTTTACTATTTTTTAACCTTTTTCTTTTTCCAAAGTGTTACATTGAAGATGCCTAGTTAGTAAACTTTTTCTCAACACCTTTTTCCTTACTCTCTCTAGACGATATATCGTGAGAGGGTATTTTTTTGTGGAAATCCTTATATAAGAAAAAATCACGGGCACCTTCGCTCGTCCTTTTTCGGCAAAAAAACAAAACGGCCGTTAACGTTTAACAACGCGTCGTGATTTTTTCTTTACTTTCCTAACCATTAAACAAAACCACCTGCCTCGAATATAATTCGAACACAGGTGGTTACTTTACGTTCTATTTAATGCTTGCTCCTACTTCTTTAACCATCTCTTCAACTGAAACCAATCCACCACCAGAGAGATACCAGTAGTTCGGGTCCAGATATACAATATTGTTATTTTTGAACGCTTTTGTTTTCTTCACTAATTCGTTTTCTACCACTTTCTTTGCGGATGATTCACCGCCGACAGCAGCTCCCCTGTCGATAACAAAAAGATAGTCAGGATCTTTCTCAACGATATATTCAAAGGAAATACTTTGTCCATGTGTAGATGTCTCGATATTTTTATCAACAGGAGTAAAACCGAAAACATCATGAATAATACCAAATCTAGATCCTGCTCCATATGCACTCACCTTACCATCGTTAGCTAAAATGATTAGTGCATTCTTGCCGCTTGCAGTTGCTTTTTCATTCAGCTTTTTAATATCTTCATTCACTTTTTCAAGTTCTTGGTCTACTTGAGATTCCTTACCGAAAATTTGACCTAATGTTTTTACATTTTCAGTGAATGATTCCATATATTTCTTCGCATCTACACCTATGAAAATCGTTGGAGCAATTTTAGTAAACTCTTTGTATGAGTCTTGCTGTCTTCCAGAGATAATAATTAAATCCGGTTTAATTTCATTGATTTTCTCGAAGTCAGGCTCTTTTAACCCACCGACATTTTGATATTTTGCATCTTTATATTTCGAAAGGTATGGTGGAATATTTTTTTGCGGAACTCCTGTTACCTCTACGCCTAGTTTATCCAATGTATCCAGCGCACCAAAGTCAAAAACAACAACCTTTTGTGGGTTTTTCTTAACTTTTGTCTCACCCAACTGATGCTTAATTGTTAGTTCTTCACTTTCTTTCGCCGCCTTCGGCGCTGCGCTCTCTTTTGAGCTATTTGAACTGCACGCAACAGCGGCAATAGCTAGAATGGCAATCATTACTACCATCCATAATTTCTTTTTCATTCTTGTCACCCCTGAAAGTTTTTTTATTTTATTTAAATTAATGGTTTTACAAAACCATCAAAATAAACCAAACCCAGTATGATTATTTTCTTACGAGAAATAAACACAGATTTTATTCTCATTGATGTTCTCTATCTTGATGTCCATATCATAGATGTCTTTTAATACAGAACTGTTAATAATCTCATCAGTAGGGCCTTCTTTAACAACCTTCCCGTCCTTGAGCGCTACAATATAGTCTGAATAACAAGACGCAAAATTAATATCATGAATAACGATAATGATTGTTTTGCCAAGTTCATCAACCAATCTTCTGAGCACTTTCATTATTTGGACTGAGTGCTTCATATCCAGATTGTTCAAAGGTTCATCCAGAAGGATGTATTCTGTATTCTGGGCAATGACCATGGCAATATAGGCCCGTTGCCTCTGACCTCCACTTAACTGATCAAGATATTTATCCTGTATGTCTTCCAGCTCCATATATGTAATAGCTTCATTGACATACTTCCAATCTTCTTTTGAAAGATTTCCCTGGGAATAAGGAAACCTGCCAAAACAAACCAATTCCCTAATGGTTAACCGTATGTTTATATGGTTTGACTGCTTTAATATCGATATTTTTTTTGCTAGATCGTTACTTTTGCACTGGCTGACTTCCTCGTTATCAATCAGAATCTCGCCTGTATCCTTTGTGATAAGACGACTGACCATGGACAGCAGGGTACTTTTACCGGCTCCATTCGGACCGATAAAAGATGTAATCTTTCCTTTTTCTATTTTCACAGAGACATTGTCGACAACACTCTTGCTTCCATATTGTTTAGAAACTTCTCTTACTTCTACCATGATTTACGCTCCCTTAATAGAAGATAGATAAAGTACACTCCACCAATGAAATTTATAATAACGCTTAAAGTTGTGGAGAATGTAAATACCTTTTCGACAATCAACTGGCCTCCAACCAAGGCAATAATGCTTATAAAAACAGAGCCTAAGATCAAATACTTGTGCTGGTGTGTTTTTAAAAACTCGTGCGCAACATTTACTACAAGCAACCCCAGAAATGTGATAGGTCCGACCAAAGCCGTCGATATGGAAACAAGTATTGCTACAACTATCAACAGTCTCTTTACGACATAGTCGTAATCAACTCCCAGATTAATCGCCTGGTCTCTTCCTAGGGATAATACATCCAGGTACTTAATAAATCTTGAAAAGTAAACGGCGACACCCAATATAGCAATAATGGCAATTAATAAAAGGTCTGTGTTGACATTATTAAAGCTGGCAAACATCTTATCCTGAACAATTTGGAATTCATTCGGATCAATAAGCACCTGCATAAACGTCGATAAGCTTTGGAACAAGGTGCCAAGTATCAGCCCCATCAGCAACAAAAAGTAAATGTTTTGTCCTTCTCGTTTAAAGAGGACTTTATATAGCAGTCCTGAGAAAAGCACCATTAACCCTACACATATAACAAAGTTGATGTTTTTATTTGCCACCGTCAGGTTTGTGGAACCAAATACAAAAATGACGAAGGTCTGTATCAACATATAAAGCGAATCCAGTCCCATAATGCTTGGTGTCAGGATTCTGTTGTTTGTAATCGTCTGAAAGACCACTGTTGAAAAAGCTATGGCACTACCTGTTATAACAATAGCAAGTATTTTTAAGCCTCTTCGAGGCAGAACATAATCCCAATTGCCTCCGACTTTTATAAATAAAAATACTGCGATTAATAATACTGAAAAAACTGCGAGAACCCCTATTTTAGCGTTATGCTTCATGTGCCCTTCTCCTCATTAACAAGTACGCAAAAATGCCGCTTCCGATTGCTCCAACCGTAAGGCCAATAGGAATCTCATACGGATAAATAATAACGCGTCCCAATATATCACAAAACAGTACAAATACCGCACCTAATAAAGCTGTATGGGGCAGGTTTTTTTTGAGATTATCGCCTTGATAAATAGTAACAATGTTAGGAACAACAAGTCCCAAGAATGGAATTACTCCGACTGTAAGTATAACTACGGCCGATACCATAGCCACGATAACCAGCCCAGTATTCACTACACGTCTATAGTTAAGCCCCAGATTAATGGAGAATTCCTCCCCCATTCCTGCTACGGTAAATTTATTTGCAAAAAGATACGCGATTATAACAATCGGTATACTGATGAATATAAGTTCATATCTGCCCTTAATAATCATAGAAAAATCTCCTTGCAACCAAGCAGATATATTCTGAATAAGGTCATGTTTATATGCAAAAAATGTTGTGATTGAATTGATGATATTACCAAACATTAAACCGACGAGCGGGATAAAAATCGTGTCTTTAAATTTTATCTTCTCTAATATTTTCATGAATACGAATGTTCCAAGTAATGCAAATACAAAAGCCACCAGCATTTTTTCCAAAGGACTGGCAGACACAAATATCATTAAGGAAACCAAAATGCCCAATTTAGCCGAATCCATCGTCCCCGCAGTGGTCGGAGATACGAATTTATTTCTTGTTAGCTGCTGCATAATCAGACCGCTTATACTGAGGCTAATCCCAGCAACAATAATACTAATAAGGCGTGGAATTCTACTCGTTAGCAGAATTTCGGCTTGATCTTGGCTTAAATTGAAAATATCTAAAGGAGTTATATCCTTTACACCAATAAAAACAGAAGCAATTGACAAAATAATTAATGCGATAAATAGATATCTTTTTTTCATGTCTATTCCTTTTTAGCGGGTAAATTTTATATGTATAAATCCATATAAAGGGAACAAAATAATAATAATAATAATAATGATATTCACTATCAATTATCTCTGCAATTAGTATTATAACACTCCCTTACAAACAGTCAACACGCAGTATGTAAAATATCGCATTGAGATATTCTTGTATAAGTTCTCCGGTTGATGTCACAAAACAAAAAAGAACTGTATAATGTCTTTTCCACACAGTTCTTTAAAGTATCTTTATTCTTTAACTTTTTTGTTTGTCCATAAGTATAGCTTATTTTGTAATATCTCCAACTTCAAACATCCACATTTCCGTGGCTACATTTGTCTGTGTCGTATTCTCAATTCCAAAGTCATTGTCATTTATTACAGCAAGAATATGGTTGTTCACTAGCGAAATACCTTCTACCTTCTCAAATGGATAATCAAATTTTAGCATATCCAAAACTTCGGTTTTTTCAGCCAAGACTACGCCTTTTTCTTTCAATTGATCTGTATCCATTTGTTCAAGCAGAGGCTCTCCTTTTTTTGCTTCATCATATTGTCCCAGTATGCTGGTTGCTTTGGACAAATCAAGCTTATATACTTTTTTAAGTTTGGCTTCTTCACCTGCATATTTGTCCCGCTCATCAATTAACAATACATGCTCGTTTATCGCATAAAGGTCAGATGCCACAATATCAAATTGTTTTAAGCCATCGTAGTTTTTCGCACTATCGGCTACGTAAGGAAATTCAGCAACAACCTTCAGATTGGTCAAATCGATTTTTATGATTCGCATAATACGTGAGTTTTTACCTGCATTATCATCCGGATTAGCCAGGGAGTTTTGCATAATTGCATACATCCACTTCCCATCCGGAGTAATGGACACCCCTTCAAATCCACGGTTCTGAATTCGCTTCGAATATACACCAGGTAAAATATCTTTAATCGGAACATGAGGTGCATCGGTTATTTTCTCCGCCATACCTGCTGGAATCAAACGCTGGAGAATCGTTCCGTCACGCTTAACCTGCACAAGGCTTGGTCGATATTCATCGCATAACCAAAAGGTGTCATCATTCTTATTATAAGCTAGGCCTTCAAGATCGAGCCCATAAGGATCATAAGCTAATTGCTTCTGTCCTGTCTCATCGTATGGTACCTCATCTTCTTTTGGCAGATTGGAAACACCAGAGATCAGATTCGTGCCAGTAACCGGGTCTGTTCCATTGGCTAACTTCAGCGAAATTCTTTCAAGGACATTAATTTTCCCATCTACTACTTCAATTTTATAAATACTTGGTGTATATGTATCGAGCGGAAAAGTCCGTCTTTTCTCCTCTCCTACTTTTACTTCTCCGTTTGGCCCGCGGTCAGCGGTAGAATAAAATACATTCTCTGGATCGCCTGGAATGTGAAGAAGAGAGGAGCCGACAGACATCTTAATTCCTTTACCCAGTTCCTCTGGATTCGCCAACTTATATTTTCCAATAAGCGTAGGTTGGCTTTCATTTGATGCCCTAACTGGGATTGACTCTTCCACATCCGCATACACCGCGGAAACAGGAAGAGAGCCAAGCAAGAAGCTTCCTAATACCACTTTTGAGAGTACTTTGACGAGCGGGTTTGATTTTGCCATATAGCATGCATCCTTTCCTGTATCATAGCTCATAGAAATAATAGTTTAGTTTTATTAAAATAATATGGAAAGAATGTTAAATTTAGTTTTAATTTGGGGGATAATTATAAATCAAAAACCATCCTTTCATTTTCAGCTTCATGCTGAATAAGGATGGTCTTAACTTGATGGCTATAGGTGCTCCAGTGTGATTGTCTTTTCCTCTTGGAAACATCCATACGATTAGTATCCATAGCTGAATAATTAACAAGCGTGATATTATCTTTATTATTGTGCTTCTACTGTTGTTGTATTCATCTCGGAACTATCTTTGTATGAAGCTATATACATCTGATTTGATAAATCGACAAATTCTTGTGGTGAGAGGGAAAAAAAGAAGGAAGGCCGGTGGGCGGGAGCGGTCGGAAAAAGACACGTTGGCCTTTCTTCTGCCGGATCGCAGGGCGCATCCAACTTCTTCTTTTTTCCGAATCGCCTCCTTTCCACCACACTCCCCTGTCAAAATATCAAGTGTAATTTATATAGGCAAATGTATTCTTTAATAAAAAGCCCCGATGTTATCCATCGGAGCTTTTTGTTATACCATCTATCACACCTGTTGATTATCCATAAGGTGGAAGAAAGAAGATGCACGCGTCGGCGTCTTCCCTCGTCTTTTTCTCGCAAGGAGGAAGCACGGCCGCTTTGTGACGCCAAGGCCGGACCGTCAAAACATCTAGGTTTTTCGAAGCGGGAGACAGTTGCCGGTCGATTTCGTCCTTGGCGTTACACGCTCCACACAAGAAAAACAAAGGGGACGCACGCCGTACGCGTCATTCTTTTCTATTCATCTATGGATACCAAGGGTGTTGATTGTTCAGAGAGGAGGAGACCACCGCAACGGGACACAAACAAGGCCTTTCGTCTCCCTTCCCGAGCGATTGCCCTGGCCAGACGAAAAAGGACAGCAACTGTCTCCCTCTTCGTGTCCACCCAGATGTTTTGCGGTCCCGCCTGGCCCGGGCAAAAAGCGGCCCGTTACGCTTCCGTGCGGGAGACGAACCGACGCCCGTTTGTGGCACGGTGTGGTGGCTATCCACTCTGGATCGTACTGGATAATCAACACCCTTGACCATCTATATTACTTTTCTGTTTTCTACTTGTCTTTATTTAGCATGCTTTTTGCACTTTCTTTCACACCGTTATCCAATCCAGATATTTGTAGCAACATATTGAGGTATTGTTCAGCCATCTGCGGCTTTTCATTCCGGATCGCCTTCGCCTGCTCCAGCAAAGCCTGACTTTTCTCCCGTAACGGAGCTTCCACGAACTTCTGTAGCCTTGGATGCTGCCAAGCCGATGTGAGGAGACGAACGGATTGTTCAAGATTCTGCTCACGCATACCCTTTTTATAGTCATCGATTGCTTTTTGGAGGAACTCCGCCTGTTGTCTATATTCGTCCGGCATACCGCTTGCACTCGAAATACTTCTGTATATCGCTAATTGTGTGTCGATTTCTTCAGCTTTTGCCTGGTCTAGCAACTTCTTAGCTGCCTGCTCGGCTACTCTATCATTACTGCCTTTCCTGCTGTACAGGCGGTTCGATTCGCTTGCATAATAAAGGGCTTCAGAATATTTTTTACTATCAAGTAACTGTTCTGCTTTTCGTGCATACAGTAGCGCCTTTTTCCGCTCGGTAGCTATGCGAGAAATTTCCTGAGCAATAGCCGGTCTTGTACTCAAAATTTCATACGCTTGCTCTTCCTTCGTGGGCTCGAATGTTTCAGCATCCGCAAGCAATTGTTCCGCCAGCTTTTGCACTTGCTCCTTCGCTTCCGGCGTATCATTCCCACGCTCTATCACTTCTGTAGCCAGAATAACGGCCTTGCTTACATCGCTCTCAGCAAGACTTGCCGCATATGCTAGAGCATCCACTTCTTCTTTTTCTACTTTTTCTACTTTTTCTTCTTTTTCTACTGTTTCTTCTTTTCCTGCTTCTTCTTTTGGCGGGGTCAATAGATTTTCAAATATATCCTTTTCTTTCCGACTGGCTTCCTGAGCCATATCTGGCGCATACTGACCGGCGATCTGATACTTATTTAGCGCTTCGGTCGTGTCACCTTCGCCATTAACGTCTTTATTCGCTACATTCACAAGCGCTTTATCAGCTCCGTTATACTCACTTATATCCAACGGTTCATCCGCTTGTTCGTTGTATTTCCCAATTGCATATACAACATGCTTTGCCTCTTCTGCCTGTTCTTTTTCTTTCGAATGAGCTGCATACAGTTCGGCTTCTGCTTCTGCATATCGTTTAAAAACGCTTTTTTCCGTTTCTTCTTTAAGCGTCCTAATATCCGGCTGATCCATAGTTAAAGACAAGAGCAACTGGAGGTTAGCCTGCCCTTGATAGGAAAGCGCGGACTCAGCATCAGCTTGCGTCTTCAACTGGTTTGCCGAGTCTGTAAATAGCTTCATGATATCATCATAGCGCCCATCATTGGCATTAACTTCCTTACCGTAATATACGACATTATACGGATCACCTGTAGTGGCATAGCCAGAGAGTAGATCATATAAGGGACTAGGAATATAGGAAGGTTCCCGGTGCGTAGGCCGTTCTCCCGATGGATTACTCGTTCCGTTATTGCCACTCCATTCCCGCTCCTCTGTCGGCTGTTCTACTTCTTCTTCCATATCCGTCATTCCATCAATAGGCAAACCTGAAAAGTCTCCAAGCCATAATGGCGGTTCAGGAAGCACGATGTCACTTTGGTCAACGATCAGATCAGCAATTGGCTTCTCTATATCGGCCGTTTCTACTAAATCAACGGCATCATCATACACTTCGCCTACCGCATGTTCCTTGAGGGAGAATGCAAGCGTACTACCCATCTTATCCTGTAAAAGGCTTGGCTCTGCTATTGTCCTTTCTGGTTTACGCTTTAGTCCACTGCCCTTTTGCTTGCTTTCGTCTTTTTTCGTCTGGATACGTGTCGTATTTTTCACCTGATTGTCGTCTGTATTAAGACGGATGGACGGTGATGGCTTTTTTGCGTTTGCCTCTACTTTTTCAGTTGGCTGGCTATCGGCCGGTACGCTCTCTTGATTCCATTGATATGCGGCTACACCACCGGTAACGACCAACAACCCGAGTGAAACAGGCAAAATGGCCCGCCGAACTTTTGCTCCGTTTTTTTCTTGCTGATTTTCAGGCGCCAATTGTAATCCTCCTCGCTTATATCAACTTTTTGCGTTTCATTTCTTCCATGCGCTCTTTTGCAATAGCCGTCTCAGAAGGATTTTGATTCAATTGGACGACTTTCTGTAGCATGCCGAACGCTTCTTTATACCGCTTCTCTTTCAAGTGAAACAGACCATATACAAAATAGGCCCGGCCGCTATTTGGATAATTCTCCAACACCTGTTTATATACGCCTTCAGCTTTTCCTTTTTGCTTAAGCTTGTCATATAAAATGCCTATGTTGAGCAGAATATCTTCATTTTGAATTCCCAAATCAATAATCTGGTTATAAGAAATCAGCGATTGCTGGAAGAGATTAATGTATTTCTTATCTCCTCTTGCTTCATAATACAAACCGTAATCGTAATATGCTTGTCCTAGCCGGTTTAAATAATCAATATTCGTAAAATCGTTTTTGAGCAGGCTGTTAATCAAAGAAATCGCCTCTTCATACGTCTTCGCCTTGGTGGCATCATCTACTTGATTGGTCTTATTCTTTTTAATGTAAAGGTCGACCAAATTCTTAATGTATCGCTCGTTGTCCCCCTGCAACGACACGGCTTTTTTAAATTCCTCAATCGCTTCCATGTCTTTGCCCTGAAGCCCGAACAGCTCACCTTTCAGATTGGCAATAAACGCTTTAGAGACTGAATCGCCGGCATCAAGCTGTTGCACAAGCTGGTTGGCCTTTTCATACTGATTAAGACGGGCATAGGAAATAACCAGATCGCGTATGGCATCCTGTTCGTATACGCTTTTCTCGCCTTTTCTTGCTTTCTCTAAATGATCGATAGCATTCGGAAAATCGTTCATCAAGAAATACGCTCGGCCTATTAAATACTGTGCCTCCTGATTAGTTTGAGAAAGCTTTTTCTCCAAAAACAAATTTTCCAAATAACCGATAGCCTGCTCGTAACGGCCCCGGCTGATATAAATCGTAGCCAATTTCGTATACAAATCCTCGGTCGGCTTTTGCTCAATCGCCTGCTCGATAAACTCTTCGGCTTCAATATAATTCTGCTGGGCAAAGGCCTCTGTTCCATTCTGAATAAGTCCTTCCCAGTTTTTTTCGACTGTAAAGTAATATAACCACACAAGCAGACCGACACTTATAAGAAAGCTACCCAGGGATAGTAGCACTTTCCAATGGGTAACCATAAAACGCCACATTCTCTCGCCGAGAGGAGGCTGCTGTTTCTTTGTTTTACCGGTAGGATCGGGAACATATGTAGTATCAGTCGCTTCCTTCTGCTTCTCCTCCAGTATTTTCTGCAGAGCGTCTTCCGTGCTCATTTCCTGCTGTTTGGCACGGATTTTCTCCCTCATTTCTTCGGAAATAATTTCCAATTCCTCTTTAGTAGCGAAATCGAGCGCTGGAAGTGTAGCACTTCTGGCATAAAGAAGAAGAGCCTTGTCCCATTCTTCTAGCTTTTCCATCTGGGCGGCCGCTTCCAAATACTCCTGTAAATAAGCTCTATATGATTGCTCTTTATCTGCTCCGTCTGCTGACAGTAACAGGTTAATCTCTTCTGTTACTGCTTTGTTTTCAGGAAAGTGTGAAATAATGTAGCGATATTCTCTCTGTGCAGCATTCTTGTTACCGAGTCCTTCAAATACAGCGGCGATTTCTAGCAACGCCTCTACGCCCATTGTTGAATGTCTGCTCGGCACTTGCACTTTCTGGGACCATTCCTGCTTCTTCCTAATAGCTGCTTCTTGTATATGTGCAGGGAACGCATCGAACCATTCAGCAAAAGAAGGACAGTCTTCTAAGCTTCGGCTTTTCCATACCCGCTCTAAAAGAATGCTTGCAGCCTTTCCGAGTGTGTTGCGAAGCACCTTTTTTATTTGCCGGTACCGAGCGGTTTCCTTTTGCATTTCTTCTGCCGCAAAATAGCTCATATCATCAGCTTTTTGCTTTCGTACATCTTCGCTGTGCCATGTGACCATCTCTGTCAGAAGAACTGCACCTGCGAAACGATCAGCACTCGCTGTCCAGACGCCATCTCGTATGTATTCAGCTGCATATCCCGGAGAACCACCAGGTAGAATTTCCGGTTTTTTGATGTCCGGCGCATACAGTTCTTCCACGTCCACAAGCTCGATATCCGCAAAAGGCCGCCCGTCCCTTTCTGTTTCCAAAAAAGGAAGAAGAACGTTGCTTGACGACAGGTCACAGTGCGCCAAATGCGCAGTCTCCAACTCTTTCATAACGAGGGCAAAAGCGCATGCAATACGTACACATTCATCCCGGGTCAGAACTTTTTCCTCCAGAAGAATATCCGCCCAGGTCGGTCCTTCAATCCATGGCATGAGGATCGAGTAATCCAGGTCGTTATACTGGTCAACAAGCTTTTCATGATGTTGCCGCTCGATTACAGAGCGTAAGCAGGCAGAAAGGCCATACGTAGATGCATACTTTTTAAAGCTTTCGGCCAGCTCGACTTGCCGCTTACTTTTAAAACGTTCCCTGAATACTTTTAAAGCAGCATACTTATGAAGAACGCTCGCCTGACCGTCAACCAGCTGATAGACCGTTCCCTGTCTTCCTTCCTGTCCATAGGGCATCTCGATTCCTTCTACCGCAGGATGCCTAGAAAACGTATATCTTCTTCCAAATATTCGAATCGTTTCTCCGACTTCCGGTTGAAAATTCATGCTCATTGACCCCTGTTCTCAAGCTTCTATGATAAAAAGACCAGCCAGCTGCTGTGACTAGTCTTTTTGAAAGAATATACGATTGAAATTAAAATATGCCTATTGGGCATCTGCTTGGCGGAAGCGCGTAGCAATTGCACGAAGCTCTTGATCGATAGAATCTAGCAATTGAACATACGCTTCCATATGACGACGGGATTGTTCGAATTGATCGAAGAAGCGCTTCTTTGTGGCACCATCCCATTTACCTTCTAAAGATTGAAGAGCTTGATAGAGCTGAGCCGTCTGCTGGCGGCTAGCATCCGATCCGTTTCTAAACTGCTGGGCAATTCCTTCTAATTCTTCCGGTGTAACGAGAATTCTCATTGACATTATGCGTGCACTTCCTTTCCTTTTTTTAATGTCAAAACCAATATATTACAACGTTTCTATGTTTTACAGTCCTGAAATCATTATCATTCTCATGTACTACAATATCGATAAATGAAAGAGAATTGTCTTACTTTTACACCGGGTAGTTTCGTCTATAACTTGACCTCTGTGTAAGGTTTAGCTATTTTTACTTTCATATGTTTTCCTTTAATCACAAATCCGTCTCCGGTTGGCAATTCTTTATCTGTTTCTGCATGTGGGAGCCGCATATTAAAGAAATACAAATCAGTACTTAAGGTAGAGCCCAACAGGAACCCGACAAACTTCTTCTTAATATTCATCATCCATGGTTCATGCATATAGCTATTCATGCTGGCAAGGGAACCGGCGATAAGGAAGTGAATATTCTTCTTTCGCGCTTCCTTCGTCAGTTTTTCGAGATAATTCTTACTCTCAAAGTCCATATTTGTCTGCTGCATAAAATTCTCTGCATCATCAATAATGATAATAAGCGGACGGTATGTTTTTTCTTCCATGCTATCTGTCCAATTTACCCCATAGGTTGGTACTTGTTCCTCCTCGATAATGGACACAGCTTGCTCAAGCACCTGCTTTGCCCCAGAGAGATCTGTGGCATGCCCTTTGACATGGGGAAGATAGGAAAAATTCATGATACCCGTACGCTTCGCTTCTAATTCTATCAAGAATATATCTATTTCTTCCGGCTCGTATTGACGACTCATTGATAGAATCAGCGTTTGTAGAAGGGACGTTTTACCCGATTCTACCCGTCCTGTTACCAACACGTGATCTGCATCCTCTAGGCGGATAGACTGCATCGACAGGTCTTCCGTATCGATACCATAAGGAAGTTCTCCTGAGTCTTTTGTCGGGAATCTATTAAGTAACTGCTCCCATCCAATTTCTTTGGGCAGCATTGCAATTTCCTTCGCTGGCTCTCCCTGCCATTCCATCCCCATTCTGTCAGCGAGATGACGAAAGAATGCTGCTTTCTCCCATTCATCCGTCCCGTCATATGGAAGCATACACTGAAAGGCGTGTGGCGGATTATGCCCTTTTACGAAACCGCGCCCTTCTGGAAGACTCGAAACGACGAAGGAAGGACGTCCCACGGCGAAGTAATAATCTGTCTGATCCGCAAGCTCAAAAGAGACGGCAGAAGCAAAGTTATTCCGGTACCTATCGTACATGTCGCTCGTTTGATTTGCTGTTACAAGCACCACAATGCCGTAGGCCGCCCCTTCACGCAACAGCACTTCAAGCTGCTCATTCTCATCGACGAATTGAGTTCGGAAACGTTGATATCCATCAATAATAAGCATAAGCGCCGGGACCTGTTGCTGGGTAATTTTTCGATAACTCCGTAGAGAGCTGACCCCTTCATTTGAAAACTGTTCTTTGCGTAGTGCCAATTCTTTCAGCAGAAAACGGAAGAGCCTGCGCATTTTTTCCGTCTCTTCTTCATGTACGACACCACCCACATGCGGAAAACGCGCCCATTCTTTCATCTGGCGGCTGAAATCGATAATATATGCATGCAAATCTGCAGGAGCATGACTAAAGAAAAGAGATAGCATTGTCGATTGAATCAGCGTAGTCTTTCCGGAACCAGGCATTCCGTAAGCGATAAAGTGCCCCTCGTTTAAATCGATACGCAACGGATATTGCGCTTGGTTTTCCACATCATCAATGATGCCAATCGTTGGCTGTAGCCAATCTTCCTCCACTTCCCAGTTTCTTCGTGACCAGCTCTGTACATCCATCATTCGAGAGAGCGGCAATCGTTCAGGAAGTGGTTCAAGCCACGGACCAGGAAGCGGCTTGATACCCCGCTTCTGTGCCTCTTCCTTCATATAATCGATCACTACTTGAATTTGTTTCCGTCGACTATCTCCCTCAGCTTTGATGACTTTCTGTCTTCTCGTCGATCCATCTAGCATAATCTCTGCGATTTCTATCTGTTCGGTCTGTGTTTCTTCCTCTGGCTGATAGTTGGCACCGCTCCAGGCAGATTGGAAATACTCAAGAACCTCATTGTTCCCTACCTGAAAATAGGCCCGGCCTGGAACATTAATTGTAGAAGCGTTCGGAATCTGAATCATCTCCCGACTATCGCTATCATCCTGTACACGAAGACAAATGCGGAAGCGTGAATTACTCCAGATCTTCTCGTCTACGACCCCCGCCGGCTTCTGTGTTGCCAGAAGCAGGTGAACACCCAGCGTACGCCCGATCGCCGCAATGCTTATTAGCTCATCCATAAATTCAGGCTGGTCTTTTTTGAGCTGTGCAAACTCGTCTATAACAATAAGAAGATGTGGCAATGGCTCTCTGAAGCGCCAATCGGAACGAAAATATTCATCAATATGTTGAATGTTACCAGCCATGTTAAATATTTTCTGCCTTCGCTCCAATTCGGCACGTAGCGAAACCTTGGCCCGATTAATAAGATTAGGATCTTCCAAGTTAGTAATCGTAGCTATAACATGCGGTAGTCCTTCGAATGTGTTGGACATGCCGCCACCCTTGTAGTCGATAAGCATAAACGCCATTTCATGTGGATGATACGTAGCGGCCAAAGATAAAATAATCGACTGGATAACTTCACTCTTCCCGGAACCGGTCGTACCGGCCATCAATCCATGTGGACCGTGCCCGTTCTTCTCAATTTTGTCATGAATGTTCAACTCAACGACCTTACCGCCTTCCCGTACCCCGATTGGGACAGGAAGAGTAAGAGGATACCGGTTCTGTTCCCAACGGGCCGCAACATCTAGTTCCTCTATCCGGTTCGCCTTATACATGTCCAGGAAAGTTAGTACCTTTGGAATGACTCCTGCCGCAGATTGTTTCACACGCAGCGGTGCGATGGAACGCGCCATCTCCCTGGCTTCCTGTAAGGAGAAACGGTCAAGCGCAACCTGTTCCCTGCCGGTGAACGAATTTGTCTTATCATCTGAAGAGAACGTTTCGTACAACCGTGCTACTCCATCTTTTACTTCAATAATAAGCTCGCACTCCATCGGCAGTGTCTCTTTCTTCGATGACATAAGGAACGTGCAGGCTCCTACTGTATCACCTTGCTTTAAAAGAAGCGGCAGAAGAGCATCATCCTCAAACATGGAAAGCTGCGGGAGAAAAAATACGAATTCCGGAACATGGTATTCTTTCTTATCCTCCGCATTTTTCCTCAGCTTACGAAAATTCAGTGTACTGTACATCCGCTCAAATAAAGTATGAGCCATACGTTTCCCTTCGGCTATGTAACGGGATTCTCTATCCCCGTCCCACATATGCGGCAACCATCTCATCCAGCTCCACTCTTCGCTCTCCTGCTCAGGGTATGCACAGACGATTTTCACTTCTTCGGGTGAATGATGAGTGGCGAGCTGCAACGCCAACACACGTGCCAACTCAGTTATATCGTTTCTTTCCCCTACCAGTCCGACTACCCGTTTTTCTCGTAGCGGGATAGATACAGGCACATTCGTAACCTCGCTATAGTCGGCACCTAACTTCTGCGCTTCTGCGATTAACGGATGAATATCATATCCATCCTGCGTCGGAAGCTGAACTGTAATCGTAAAGGGCCTCGTCCCAAGGCCAATTCTTGTATGCAAAAAATCTTCTGAATAGACGGCTCGTTCCCACAAAGAGCTGTGCCGTTCACGAATTCTACGCATGCAGTCTTCCGGGTTCGGGTCCTTTTGCCGTAGGAATTTCGTTTGCTGTTCGCGTATATCCTCAATTTCTCTTCTATGCACTTCCAATTGCTGCAAATACTCCTCATGGATCTGTACAACCTCGGCGCGATGCTTCTTCTTCCTGCGGAAGAATAGCACAATGGTTGCAATATAAGACCCAAGCATAGGTATGCTCATAGCCATAATAAAAATGGCATACATAGCACTGTTATATAGTGTTTTCGATAAATAATACATAATCCCCACGGTGGCAACCGTTAGGAAAATCGGAATAATCATCGTTTCGAATGAAAACCTTGGTTCCATTGGCTCTGCTTTCGGACGATGCACAATGATTTTGCCTGTCGGAAGTCCAAGTTTTACCCTTGGTGACCGTGTAAAGTATGGTGATTTTCTCATAACTCCCTCTCTTTATTCGATAATTCTCCATACGTAATCAAGCTGTTCCACTTCATCCGCCTTTGGTATATCTTCCGTATCGTCCAGCTCATTCTTTTCATACTCCTCTTCCGTACGTAGATCGGAAATCGGTTCTTTACTTAGACGCAAAAAGGCACCGTCCCAAATCCCTGCATACTCCAGAGAACGTTGCTTCTCAAGTCGAAACCAGTTCTTTTGATCAAACGAATACTCAAGCTCATGTATGCCATGTCTCCAATTGTGTTCATAGCCAAGCCACTCATTTAAAGCAACGACCAGCTTTTCGCTTTCAATCTTACAGGGCAGACGTACATCTCTTTCCTGTTGCTTATGAATGAAAGTAACAATGACCGTTTCCAATGTATTCCCTCCTTCTTCTTTACCAGGCAATATCCAAAAAGGAAATATCATCGCTTGTCGGAGAAGAGAAACTCTCAGCCATCAGATTCTGCAGCCGTTCCGTCTTCGGAATTGAACGCAGCGAGTCAATTGCAGCAAAGCCATCTGAATATACAAACATCCTATTGAAAGGCTGGCCCATACCACTAGAACTTGCAGTCTTTATATCACCGCTCATCAACCCATTTTTGGTAGACCAGCGTTGGTGTCTATCTTCTTCATCACAAGGAAAACAGGCAACCTCCCGTGTACCATCCCATAATCGGACACGCATGTCACCGGAGCATGCTAAAAAGACATTTGCCTGTTTCGACCAATCATCTATAATATCTACCCGGCCACAAACGAACATAGCCTCACTTCCGTTCCTCCGTTTTTCCTCTAGTACATCCCGTAGCAATGGGGAAAGGGCACGAGGCAAACGATAGGTGTCCACTATTTCTGTCGCTTCCTCCACCAGCCCGCCCAAATACGCATGCAGGGCCACTGCCATAGTACGTTCATCCCTCACTTCTTCTACTGAAACACTTCGCAACCATGCCAACAACTTCGTTGCCAGAAACTGTGCCGCTATATTTCCATAGAAAGACAAACTCACCCCATCGCAAAGTACGAACTGAAACGACCTGTTTTCTACATGAAATGCCAGATAGTCCTGTCCGATATCATCCGCCTGTTGTGTCTCGCCCGCGCGGGCATACCCATAACGAAAGGTAAATCGCTCCTGATAGACACTCGTAATCGGCGTCTCCGTTTTTTGATCGCTCGTAAAAGAAAACATACTTCACCTCACACCTGTTGATTATCCATATAGTTTAGAAGGAATAAGATGCACGCGCCGGCGTGTTCCCTCATCTTACCTGACCGGTGTTGCAGCCGACATCTGAAAGCCTAATGACACAAGGTCCGCATTCGTGCCCGGAAGCATCATCAGTGCTCCTGGCTCAATTTTATATCCTGTTTCCAGCATCATCTCCCGATAGCTCTCTGGTAGCGGACTTGAGAGTCTTTTCAGCTTGTTGCCGTACTCATCTTCCAGATGTGTATCCGGCATAATTCCCGGCCACTTTCGAGAATTCTCAACAGGTGTTTTGAGAATCTCATCTGAGATGAAGATATTCTCTACCAGTACATTCCCATCCGGCATTTTCATTTCCATAATCCGTTGTACAACCGGTTCCGGGTCCTCTCCTGTAAAAGCCCCGTCCGTCATATGACAAATTAGCGGGGCTGGGCAGTTCCAGAGGTTTCCCCTTTCCTGCTGCAACATTTTTTCGGCGACCTCGAACGCTTTTGCCGTATTCGTCAGTCGCTGGGTTTGTACATTCTCAAGCGGCCGCATGCGTGCCACCTCATCAATTCCTTTGATACCTCCCAGTACATCGAATACATTATCGCTGTATGCTAGAATCGATAGCTTATAACGAGGACTTAATCGACTTCCCTTCGTTGAACGGAAAACCATCTGTCGGATTGCAGAATTCAATGCTGCAGTAACAACATCGATCCTCCTTTTCTGTTCTCCTCCAGCATCCATGAATTGGTTCATCGATGCGCTAATATCCAACAAATAAATAATATATGCCGGGGTTTGCTGTGTTGCCTGAATACGATAATCCATTATATACGGCTCCTATTACTCTAATAATCTATTACTAAAGTTTCTATACCCATCCAGTACGTCTTATATAAATTATACTTGATATTTTGACAGGGTAGCGTGGTTGGAAGGAGGCAATTCAGAAAAAGAAGAGGTCGGATGCGCCCTGTGATCCAACAGAAGAAAGGAAAACGTGTCTTTTTCCGACCGCTCCCGCTCACCGCCCTTCCTTCTTTTCTTACCTCCCACCACAAGAATTTGTCAATTTATCAAATCAAATGTATATAGATATAGCCTACTCTCCATTTTAAGTAAAAAAATATAAAAAGTGTAGGGACGGGATATTCACTCTTCTACTCGTTTTGACCTACAATGTAGTAGATAATGGCCTAATAAACTGGATTTTGTATGTAAATATAGAGGGAAAGATTCAAAATGAGCATACTTGGGGGAATGTAGCATAATGCTTTTACTGGATGTTATGGGGTCTATAAATATTGATGCTTCTAAATAGCTTACAGCCTTATCTTATTCTGTCTGCTCGTTTCTTTTACGAATTTGTTTCATTTGCTTTTCAATCAACTTGTCCAGTTCTTGACTGGCCCGGAGAACATCTGGATGCAGTAGATTGAAGCCTTTTTGTTTAGCCACTTCTAACATCCTTGATCGCTTCTGTTCTATCTCAAGTATAAGGCTCATATTATTAGATTCCTTCCTGTTCATATCTTTGTATCCATAGGAAAGGAGTTTTGATTATAAAATAACTGATTGGTATGCAAACCTCGTACCATCCTTTCTTTTCAATTCTCACACTCTGAATCATTTCTTAATCTCTACTTTTTCGTGTTATTTTATAATTCAAAGAAAGCTTTGAACTATATAAATTACACTTGATATTTTGACAGGGTAGCGTGGTTGGAAGGAGGTGATTCAGAAAAAGAAGAGGTTGGATGCGCCCTGCGCTCCGGCAGAAGAAAGGCCAGCGTGTCTTTTTCCGACCGTTCCCTCCCACCACAAGAATTTGTCGATGTATCAAATCAGATGTATATAAAAACCACTTTTTAATCATGCGAAACCCTAACAAATTAAAATTCTTTAAAATACCGATATAGGTATATGAACATGTAAACAATGACTATGTAATAAACGATTCTATATAAATTACACTTGATATTTTGACCGGGGAGTGTGGTTGGAAGGAGGCGATTCGGAAAAAAGGAGAGGTTGGATACGCCCTGCGCTCCAGTATAAGAAAGGCCAGCGTGTCTTTTTCCGACCGCTCCTACCCACCGCCCTGCCTTCTTTTCTTACCTCCCACCATAAACATTTGTCGATGTATCAAATCAGATGTATATAATACCCTAAACTTCTCATCAACTATCTCTCAATACAACATAGGTTAGCCACATAAGAACATCTCAATATTTTAATAATCTGTATTTTTTTGGTTGATACAAGTGTATGCTACTAAATTCCTCCTTGTCTACTCCTATTCATTAAGATTAAACTCGTATGAACACAGGTTCATACACAGTGAATACCTATTGACTTATATGGAAAAACGCGCTTTATACGATCTAATCTCATTATGAATAGGCATTCATTTAACATGAATACCTATTCATTTCAAAAAACAATAGTTATTGCTCTAAAAAAATAGCAATAAGTATTACATCTGTTGATTATCAATAGGCTAGGAATAAAGACGCACACGTAGACATGTCTCCTCGTCTGTTTTCCAGGGTGTTGATTCTTCCAAGAGGATAAGACCACCACCCCTCCTTCTTTTCTTACCTCCCACCACAAGAATTTGTCGATGTATCAAATCAGATGTATATAAAAAGCTAAAGAGTATACATGGTAATGTATGTAATATCATGGGTTTTTCTGTTATCATTTTTCATACGAGTTTGTTATACTATTCATAAAAAGGAGGCAATTCGAAGTTACTATACAATTAACTTCGTTCATTACTTAATGATGCTTCTAGCACTAGGCATTTTACTCTCTATAGTGGAAGAAATGGCATTAATGATTTTTCCGTTGGCTTTTTTTCACTATCCCATTCGCAAACACATCAAATCCTTATTTCTGATTAGTATTCTGGTTGCAGCCTTTTCGCGCTTCATCAGACCATACATCGAAGCGTCTTACGCTATCTTTTTAATTATGCTATTGTTCTACATACTTCTTATCTTTGTTTACCGGCTTAAGCCAATAAATGGACTCATCGTTTTGTGTCTGGGCTATTTAACAAATGCAGCTATTATGGGAGTTATTCTATCAGTTTTAACCTTTACTTTAGTTCAGTCTTTTTCACAAATTGTAAGCCAAATTCTGTATCAAACTTTTGTTATGCTTGCTACGTCTGTCATTATGTTTATGGGCGCATATATTATCCATAAGAGAAAATGGCAGATTAGCTTAGAGAGTAAAAAAGCCTCAAAAACGAGAAAGCAATTCAACTATTTAATTGGTGCCTACTCTATTTTTGGAATGCTTCTTATCATTCAAATGGTTACAGTTTTTTCATCTACTGGATATGATTTTTATCGTACAAGCCTTGTTTTCTTCGCTGCGTTTAGTATTTTTTTATTAGTATTTGTGTTAATTAGAAATATTAAAGTTATGCAATACCAAATGAAGATTGAAGAGGAAAAGTCATATCTCGAAAATTTAATAAACTATACAGAGGAAATTAAACAAATTAACCGTGATTTTTATTCCCAGGCACAAACGTTACGACAAATGGCGGTATGCCAAAATATGAATACAATAATCAGCTACCTTGATCATTTGCTTCAGGAACGAAATTTCCTACAAGCATCTATTGAAATTAACGAGCCAATGCTGGCAGCTTTTTTAGGAAAAGAACGTCATGTCTGTCAATCATACGGTGTGAACCTAATGGTGATAAATAACGGCTATTACTTTACGCCAAACTCAATTTCCGGTTATCAGCTTAATCGTCTGTTCAAACAAATTTTTGATGATATTATTCTCGTTTTAAAACAACATACTACTGCCGACAAGTGGATTCGCTTCACAGTGGATAGTGTGATAGACGAAGAGACTACCTTTATTATTGAAACTATTTATTTACGACAATTAAGTGAGAATATCATTGAGCAAATTGAATTACATGCAGGAGACATTAAACTGATTTATGATCCATATACAAATAAAACTAAAATAACCATTCATTTTTAGAGGGGGGCGGTTATGAAAAAGCTAGCCTACCATCTTGCGACATTATTAAAGGAAACTACCGGTCATCCTGCTTCCGTGGCAGTTATTCAATTTGGGATTGAAGGATTTTTAAACACATTGGTTACAACGCTCGTACTTATTTTAGCTTCCATCATCACCGGACAAAGCATTCCTGTGCTTTTCATTGTTTTAGGGTTTAGTGGATTACGCCTGCTTACTGGCGGAGCTCACTTAAAGAGCAGCCTGGGGTGTACCATTGTCTCGGTTACGATGTTAGTCGGCAGCAGCTATATTCCTGTATCTTTCTGGTCAAGCTTACTTTTTTGTCTACTGACACTCATCATTATTGAAATCTATTCTTACTATATTGAACCGTACCAATCTACCCGGCCTTTGAAATACAAACATAAATTCAAACTTTTGGCGAGGCTATGGATCGGACTCGGATTTCTTGCCTCCTTTTTTGAAATCAGTCAGCCTTTCACGATTGGATTGCTGCTACAATCTTTATCTGTGATGCCTCCTGGTATTCGTTGTGTTCATAGTCTGAATCGTTTCTTTTCGAAAGGTGGTGAATCTGCATCATGAAAAAAACTCTCTACGCTACAGCCTCTTTCTTTGCCTTATTCGCAGCTTTTATTGTCACACCTTTATCAGTTACTTTTGCTCATGCTCCGGAAACGCCTGAAGAGCTTCGTTAAAAAATAAAAACAAGAACATAAAAAATACGGTGGTGATATCATGAACATCTTAGTATGCGAAGATAATCTCATTCAAGCGCAGGCGCTTACTAGTCACTTACAAACATTTGATTATGTTCAACGTGTCGATGTAGTAACTACAGGGGAGGAAATGATTTCCGTTGTACTGGAAAAGAATGATATCACTGCTCTTTTTCTTGATATTGACTTACCAGGTATGAACGGATTGGAGGCATATGGAATTTTAAAGATGCAAGGATGCGACATTCCGGCTATCCTTATTACCGGATTACGCCCCGCTGCGAGTGACACCTATCATTTAGGTATTGTCGATGTTGTTGAAAAACCTTATTTAACCCCACGCTTGGAAGAAGCTTTAAAAAAGCTACGATTACACATTGAGCATCAAAACTTTATACAAGCCGGTGGAGTTTATGTTCCGGTTATTACGGATGAACTTGCTTTACTTTCGCCAAAAGATATTTTATTTTTTGAAGCAGGGGCACGCGAGCTAAAAGTACATACTTTACACAATACATTTGAAGCAAAATATATTCCGCTAAAAATATATGAGAAATACTTAAGAAATCAAGGCTTTGTTTTTAGTCATCGCGCTTACCTGGTTAATACGAGAAAGATTAAATATATCGATCATACTGATATTCATTTTATAGGAGATTTTCAGCATGTTGCATCTGTTGCAGAAGATAAGCTCAGTATTTTAAAAAAGATTTTACAGCGTATAAATATGTCGCCTATATAATTATCACCATAGAACACATCTATGGTGTATTTTTTTATTTGAATGAATAAGGACGGTTATATATGAACATTGAAGCAGAGATTAAGAAGCTATACAATTGCAGGCTATTAAGAACTCAAGCAGAATGCGAGGATTTCGATCATATTCTAGAAAAATTAGCGGATTATACAGAAGAAAAAATGATACGGGACTTATGCATGGTTTTTGATGACGAGACACATCAAGAAGAAGTTATGTTTGGGCTTATTCATTTCATTGAAAGCTTTGAAATGGATAAATATCTTACAGAAATGGCGAAAGCCTTACCTGATATGGTCTACAAAGCAAGGGAGTGGGCACGTATATTAAATATAAGAATCTTGAATAGTGAAACGTACAGAAACGAATATGTTAAAGTACTTATGCATATGGACAGTAAGGTAAAAACGATCGTCGTTGATTTACTTATTGATATAAAAAACGATGATCCAAAAAGGTTTGCACATACGGCTGATGAATTAATCGGTATATTATAGTATCTATATACATCTGATTTGATACATCGACAAATTCTTGTGGTGAGAGGGAAGAAAAGAAGGAGGGGCGGGAGCGGTCGGAAAAAGACACGCTGGCCTTTCTTATACTGGAGCGCAGGGCGCATCCAACCTCTTCTTTTTCTGAATCACCTCCTTCCAACCACGCTACCCTATCAAAATATCAAGTGTAATTTATATAGACAAGACAGGGAGGGGACTTTTTATATCGTCACAATTTTTCCTTATTTGTCCAATACACAAACTTCCTGAATATGGTACATTAATAACGAACCCCTTTGTTCCACTTCACCTTTCTCCTGCCGGCTAATGCCGGCTTTTTTTATTTCTAAGCGACACTCTATCACATAGATAGTGAAACTTTTCCATATTTTGTCCGTAAATAAATAACATCACACACTTTTGTATAAGGAAGGATGCTATGAATATTTTTTTACTTCTTACAACGCTCTTTACAGGGCTACTTATTTCTTTAATAGGAATCGTTATTTACAAAATCATCGCGAAGAAAGAGCTTCCTGACAGCCACTATACGCCATTTGATTACATTACAGCCCAGACTGCTGTTGAGTTTCATGAAGAAAAGGAAGAAAAAGAGCAAGAAGACGAACAAGGTGACGATAAAGATAAAAATGAGAAGAAGAAATAACGTTTACCTTCCTATAGACAAGCCATAATAGTCAGTTCAGCTCCATGATTAATAATAATGCTCACTTGGCCCTTTATAGTCCTGGAGTGTATTACCACCATCAACGATGAACAGTTGTCCGGTAACGTATGAAGCATGCTCAGAAGCTAAAAAAGCAATGACATGTGCTACTTCCTCCAGACGTCCGCTTCGACCAATCAGAGTATTACGTCCGGCTTCTGCTTCGTGCTTCGTTTGCGAACCGGTAGCAATCCCTCCCGGTGCCACATTATTTACTGTAATGTTATGCTTGACAACCTCTATAGTAATCCCTTTGCTCATGCCCACCATGGCAGCCTTCGCTGCACTGTAGGCAGACTCTCCCGGATTGCTTACCAGCGGACCAGTAACCGACGAAACATTGATAATTCGTCCGTATTCATTTTCAATCATGTGAGGAAGGATAGCCCTCGTTACATTAAAGCATGTGGTAAGATACGGGAAATAGACAAATCCCACTCTTCGTCCTCTATTTCAGTAAAAGGGATGAATTTTTCAGGGGAGCCTACTTGTGCCATCCCCGCATTATTAATAAGAATATCAACTCTGCCAAAATTATCGAGCACAGCGCTAACAAATTTTTGAGTCTGCTCTCGATTCATTAGATCAACTACATACCTACAAGCTTCTATCTTCTCTGCTTTCAATTCATTTACACGTTTGTGAATGCGTTCCGTTGTTGATGCAATTGCATCCTACCACCTGGTTTGTCAATCATTTTAGCTGTTGCAGAACCGATTCCGGAATGACTGCCTGCACCGGTAGAAAAAAGGCGGACGTGTCTTTTTCCGACCGTTCCCGCCCACCGCCCTTCCTTCTTTTCTTACCTCTCACCATAAAAATGTGTCGATGTATCAAATCAGATGTATATAGATATGTTTCCTGAACATGTCTTTGTTAGCGGACGTTAAAAATGTAAAAAGATACATAGAAGCTAAATACCATTACAAAAGAAAAGAAGATAGCAAGCTTTTTTTGTTTTTGAATGAAATGATTAAGCGCCATAACGCCAACCATTAAGCCAATAAAAAATTGCATTACAAAACCCGGAAAGTAATCGTGCGTTGGAGAAGCTGACAAGTTTATTATAGACATAGATACGACAACTAAAGATATAATTAATTGGATTATATCGAGCGCTTTCCATTTTTTCATGATAGCCTCCTTCCCTTTACTTTAATTTCCAATTAAAAATAAAACAAGTCTTTTTAAGAACAGCTCATGTCACCTTACTCCGAATCATACAGAAATAAGGATGGAGAGACCGCTATGAAGTTGGAAATAATCTATAAGAAACATCTGTCATTGCTCACATCTATTGCGTATCGCATGCTCGGTTCCTTAGCTGACGCGGAAGACATCGTTCAAGAAGTGTTTCTTGAAGTACAGCAACTCGATACAGACCATGTATATAACATGAAAGCATATCTAGTTAAATCGGTAACTAATCGATGTATCAACTTCCTGAAGTCAGCCCGCAAAAGAAGGGAAGTTTACGTAGGTCCTTGGCTTCCTGAACCTCAAATCACCCTTTCGGAACAAAATCCGATGGAATTAGTCGTGAAAGACGAAGCCATTTCCTATGCTTTTCTCGTCATGCTAAATCAACTAAACGCTGTGGAAAGGGCTGTGTTCATCCTGAGGGAAGTACTTGATTACAGTTATAGTGAGATCGCCCAGGCTTTAGATAAAACGGAGGAAAATTGCCGTAAAATTTACAGCCGTATCAAAAAAAAGCTGCATCAAGACGTACCTGTTCCATCCTCCAATATGGAAAAAGAAGATGCTCTGATCCAATCATTCATACTTGCCTCAAAAACGGGAAACTTTGATAACTTTGTTAGCATGTTAACCGACGACGCTATACTTACTATGGATGGTGGTGGCAAAGTACGTGGAGCCTTACGTCCAATTATTAGCCGGCATCGTATCTTGGCTTTATTCAAAGGAATTGTTCCGAGAGGATATTTTGAAGGGAATCTTCTCCCTGTTCACATTAACAATCAGAAAGGAATTTTGCTGATGAGGAATGATCAGCCGACATTGGTGATATGTTTTGGATGGGATTTGCAACAAGAACATATCAAACGTATTTTTATCATATCCAATCCCGACAAGCTTAAACATATTCAAGTATAGGAATAAATGATTTTAAAAGGAGTACTTTTTGTACTTCTTTTTTTATTTGTGTCACAAATTCGATATGTATTCTGTTAAGTAAGTAAAGGTAAGAAATGATGGCAGCACATAAAGCCATGAAAATTCACTTCTTACTTTTACAAATTACTTTTAAGGAGGATTTCACATGGAAACGAGATTTTTTATGGAGAAAGTAAATCCGAAAGGCTATACCGCAATGCTCGAATTGGAAAAATACCTGATGTCTACTAGCATTGATAAAAAACTGAAGGAATTAATCAAAATCCGCGCTTCCCAAATTAACGGTTGTGCATTCTGCATTGACATGCACACTAAGGACGCACGCAAAATTGGCGAAACAGAGCAACGCATTTATGCTCTCAACGCATGGCGGGAAACTCCCTTCTTCACACCTGAAGAACGTGCTGTTTTAGCTTTGACAGAAGCTATTACCCTGGTAACAGAAGGTCATGTACCAGATGATGTATACAACGACGTACGACGGTATTTCGATGAAACCAAAACCGCAGAAATCATCATGGCAATTGTTACGATCAATGCGTGGAACCGAATTGGTATCTCCACAAGAAAAATGCCTTCCGTTTGATCGGGGACTCCAAGCGTTGTCACAAACGGAAAAAGACACGTTTTCCTTTCTTCTGTTGGAGCACAAGGCGCATCCAACCTCTTCTTTTTCCGAATCTCCTCCTTCCAACCACACTCCCCTGTCAAAATATCAAGTGCAATGTATATAGAAGCGTACCGTATATTAATAAAGCCTGGCTCCTTAAAAGGGTCCAGGCTTTATTTTTTAACTTGATGAGTAATTAATTATGATAATAAAAATTGCTTGAATTCTAAGCGTTCATCGCTTATTATGACCTCATTAGGATTTGTTCATAAACAAAAGGCGGAACGATAGAGCAATTCCCTCTTTACTATCTCTTTTTACGTATTGTTTTGGCTCTTCTCCAGACCTCAATCCCTTTTCAGGTAGTTTCCATTCATTCGGTTCATTTTTCAACATAATCACGTTATTATGTTGGAGGATATCCCCCTTTACCGATATAAGCAGCTTCAGCTATTAGCCACCCCTTAACGTAATTTCAATGTATCTTACAAAGTAAAATACAAAAAAGCGTTCTGTTTTCAGCGTGGTTATCTTACATATAGAGGATTATCGGATATAAGCAATAAATATGTGAAACCTATTGAGGTTTAAATCGTTTTACAGAGTAAAAGGGAGATATGCAACGGGAAGAGCACTGCAACTTGCATTGCTTATTACCAGTTGGCTAGGTAGATGGATAAAAAAGCGCAGTTCATTAACTTAATCTTTCTTTGCGTAAGCGGCATTACCAGACATTCATTGGAATGAAGAATACTATTTTTTTAGTTCTTATATATAGGGTAAACTAATAAAAAGTGCTTGCAGAATCGAAAAGGGGTGTTGTTCTATATGATAAAAACAACTGATTTACACAAAGGTGCAATGGACATGTTGTTAGAAACCAGCCGCACTTTCTTTATTCCAATTAGTCATCTATCTCCAGGGTTACAGGAATCGGTTGCTTCAGCCTACCTATGCATGAGAGCTATAGATGAAATAGAAGATCACCCCGAACTTCCAACGGATGTGAAAATTAGCCTCTTGCGTTCAGTCAGTCTTCTTCTGGAAAAGCCTACCGATAATAATGAATGGATGGCATTATTTCAACCATACAGTTCTCTCCTGCCAGAAGTTACCTTGCGACTGGGGGACTGGATAAAGCTCAGTCCGCCCTCCATCGCACCAAATATCCGGAAGGCAACAGCAATTATGGCGAATGGAATGGCAAATTGGGTTTCTAAAGAATGGAGAATTAAGAATGAGGAGGATTTAGATGACTACACCTTCTATGTTGCAGGTCTAGTCGGCATACTGCTATCGGAGATTTGGAAGTGGCACGATGATATTGAAACAGATCGTGACTTAGCCGTTGCTTTTGGCCGTGGACTACAGGCTGTTAACATCATTCGTAACCGCGCTGAAGACGTATGCCGAGGAGTAAACTTTTTCCCTGATGGATGGAAAGCAGAGGATATGTTTGCGTATGCCAGACGTAACCTTGCATTAGCCGATGCATACTTGAAGAGCATTAAATCGGATACAATTCTTGTTTTCTGTCGAATACCGCTTATTCTGGCTCATGGTACACTCGACGCTCTAGCAGCGGGTAAAGAAAAGCTTGATCGTGCTACAGTAACTCACCTTGTTAAACAAGTAACTGAAGTATAAATAATAACCTAATTTAAACAAGCCAAGCTTGAATGCATTCAAGTTTGGCTTGTCCCATGAATAGCATTAGAACAGAGCGTCAATACCTGCTGGGAAAGTATAATTCATAAACCTCACTTACATTAATCAGACAACCACTACTATACTTTTTTACTTTTTATTAAATAAATATAAAGCAAATGCTAATAATATGAGTGCTACTACCCTTTTCCAATCGATAAGAATCTGTCTTCCGCCAAAAATGTTAAAATGATCAATAAAGGTACTCGTTAACATTTGACCCGCAATCACAGCTACAACTGCAGAACCAACTCCGATTTTAGGCACAGCAAGAACCATAATAAAAATATAGAGTGCACCGAGCAAACCGCCTATTAATTGCCATTTAGGAACTGAAAAAACAGATAAAATATTCCCTTTTCCCATAAATATCGCTAAGAGTAACAACGCTAAAGTACCAACTGCAAACGAAATAAATGCTCCTTCAACGGTACCTACCCTTTTTCCTAAAGCACCATTAACACCCGCCTGCATGGACATTAGTGCTCCAGCTATTATGCTAAAACCGACAAATAACCAATTCAATGTTCTTCCCCCTAGTCATTCTCTTATTCATCCATTTTACTAAATATTGTACATGGATGGCACAGCTTCTATACTATCAATCCACTGCTGATCCTGCGTCGGCCTTTTTCCTTTCAAATAAAAAAGCTACCGAAAATTTACTCGGTAGCTGAAACATAACGTAGAAATTGCCCTATCACTGTTGAACGTGTAAAAATCTTTTTAAAATGTACGGCACCTTGCGTAAATAACGTCATTCGTATCTTTTTGGACAGGTCCACTTATCATTTCTTCATAACTCATTTCTTCATTATTCGTTTCTTCATTATTCGTTTCTTCGGTTTGTACCAAGCTTGTTAATGCATTAAAATCTATATTTTGAAGTAAGTTAGCTAATTTCATTACGTCGGTAGATTCCAACGAAGTAACTGTTTTCAGTAAATCTGTAGAAGTAATTACATGTAACAGTTGGAGTACACTGATTAATTTAGGCAAATCGATTGACTTTAATAAATCATGTAATGACATATCCATCCTCCTGACTTTATATTCTATTTTAATAAATGCCAGAGACACCATATTCGCAATGGACAAATACCAAAAAAAAAGCAGCTTACCTGAAAACAGGCAAACTGCTCTACATACTCAGTTGGGATTACAAATCAAAGAATTTGCTATCCTTCCACGACAATAACCAACAGGATAAACAAGACAAGGATGATGGATACTCCAGTATTACCTCCAAATCCAGACATTTAAATTCACCTCTCCTCCATTTATGCTTGTACCTGTACAAGTAAGGCCTATACCTGTACAAAATATTTTGGAAAGAGAGCTCTTTCTACTTAAATACTATGTAATGGTGGACAAACCTGTGATAGAAATAACGCCCCTTATTTTATAAAAAGGCAGACATGGATAGTGGTCTTCCCATGTACCCAACAGGATTTTTTCATTTCTTGTTAATAACGCTCATTAACTTTGCACCCTTTCTTAGTACATTCATATTTATAATATATAACTTATTGCATCATAGGCTCTAGGTACTCGAGGTTAGATAAATAGGGAAGCGGATTAAATTTATATATGAATTTTCGGAAAGTATGATGAAGGATGTCGTATAAACCTGCACACATGTTGTGATGAAGGCCATTTTTTGCCCACGGGAGCCCAACTGTGTTGGTTCAAGGAAAGCCTTGTTCCATCTAACCTGGTAATCCCTGCATCCTATTCTGACAAGGAGAAATAGCCATGATGAGCTTTAAAGAGTTCATTTCAGGTATTTCATTTAGATCGCTACAACCGCATATGCCTCCTACCTATATCGATGAATTTTCCAACACGATATTACCTGATGAAGATGAACAAATGAAGAAAATGTTATTTGAAATTTGTAGTATCCCCAAAATGTCTACTCTTGCTTTAGGCGCGATAATAAATAAGGGTATAGCTCAAATGGAAGATCATTTAGCTTTTGTGAATGTCGGGGTTTGGAATGGTTTTACTTTCCTTTGCGGATTAGTAAATAATACACGGAAAAAGTGTATTGGCATAGATAATTTCTCGGAATTTGGATCTCCTCGTGAGGAGTTTCTAAAAAAATTTTCATTTTATAAAAGTGAATTTCACCACTTCTACGATATGGATTACATTGATTATTTCAAACAAATTCACAATAGCCGCATTGGATTTTATTTATATGATGGAGCCCATGACTATAAAAATCAATTAAAAGGTCTACAACTTGCTGAACCTTTTTTTGCGAAAAATTGCATAATTATGGTTGATGATACGAATTTTGAGCATCCTCGTCAAGCTACTCTTGATTTTATTTCCAACAGCACAAACAAATATGAAATTGTCTTAGATGCGAGGACCTACTGTAACGGTCACCCTACCTTTTGGAATGGGGTAATGATTCTCCAAAAGCTCAACGAATAGCACCATAATGCTCCTCACACCCTTTAACGACATTGAATCATTTACTGTAATAATTCAATGTCGCTATCTTATTGATAGCTAAAAAATTTATAATATGGAGTTAAGCGAATGACATACCAAGACTTAACAAATCGAATTGAAGAAATAAGAAAATCGGTTTCAACTATTGAAGGTTGGCTAAGTGACGCTGCAGGTGAAACACTATACAGATTAGCCCGTTATATCCCTATCCCTACCGTTGTAGAGTTAGGCTCTTGGAAAGGAAGATCAACTTCCTGGCTAGGTTTTGGTATTAAGGATAGGGGCGAAGGGCAAGTATATTCCGTGGATCAGTGGAAAGGAAGTGGTTCAGAAGAACATTTCCTTCAACAATTCATTGGCCAATATAGTGAAAATCAGTTATTTGAGGAATTCTCCAACAATATAATTAAACATGGGTTACAAAATATTGTTACGCCCATTCAATCTGATACCATAGAGGCTTCAAGAAAATGGGATCATAATAAGGACATTGGACTTCTATTTATTGATGCATCTCATGATTATAATCTTGTGAAAAAGGACTTTGAATTTTGGAGTCCCATGGTTAAATCAGGAGGTTATATAGTTTTTGATGACGTTCCTAGTTGGCCGGGACCGACACAATTAGTTTCCGAGTTACCAAAATATTATAATCACATTGCTACCCATTCTAATATCGCCGTCTTTCAAAAAATCTAAAGCTAAGTAACACTTTTGTATTATAGATAATTTTCAAAAGAGAAGTCTTCAAGCTTTCTAAGAATTGTTAAGTATCTGCATTTAGACAGAGTGGGTTGGACAATTTCTAAAGCTTACTACGAGAAAGAGGAAAGTGGGCCTATGTCAAAAAAGCGTATCTTGATTACCGGGGGTTCCGGCTTTATTGGTTCCCATTTATGTAGGCACTTTTTGAAAAAAGGGCATGAAGTGATATGTATAGACAATTTTTCTACCTCTTCTAGGTTCAACGTACTTGATTTGATACCTAATCCTCGTTTTGAGTTAATCAAACTTGATGTAACACTTCCCTTACACTTTGAAGTAGATGAAATCTACAATTTAGCCTGTCCAGCAAGCCCAATCCATTATCAAAATGATCCGATAAAAACAATAAAAACGAACATATTAGGAATCATGAATGTACTTGATTTGGCTGTTTGTCTGAATACAAAAGTGTTGCATGCCTCTACGTCAGAAGTATATGGTGATCCCTTGATTCATCCACAAAAAGAAGATTATTGGGGGAATGTTAATCCTATCGGAAAAAGAAGTTGCTATGATGAAGGGAAACGTTGTGCAGAGACCTTGTGCTTTGATTTCCATGGTCAATATGGAATCGATGTTAGGGTTGTTAGAATATTCAATACCTATGGTCCCCATATGCATCCGCGTGATGGCCGCGTTGTGAGCAACTTTATCATTCAAGCTTTAAAAGGGGAAAACATAACGATTTATGGGGATGGCCAACAGACAAGGTCATTTTGTTATGTGGACGATCTGATCGAAGGAATAACAAGGATGATGGAGATAGATGAGGGATTTATCGGACCCGTAAATCTCGGAAACCCTATTGAATGTACGATTCTTGAACTTGCAGAAAAAGTTCTGAGTCTAACAGGCTCCAAATCGAAGTTAACTTTCATCCCTTTACCTATGGATGACCCTAAACAACGTAAACCGGATATTACACTAGCCAAGTCAAAGCTCGGATGGAAACCTAAGGTGAACCTAGAAGATGGTCTGAAAAGAACAATAGCATACTTTCAGAATAGGCTTATTGAATGAATCAAAATTTCATCATTTGTCTCCTTAAGGAAGCTTATAAGGGATTCTGTTCTGTCATTAGTCAATTCTGACTCCTATATCTATATAAATTACACTTGATATTTTGACAAGGGAGTGTGGTTGGGAGGGGAAGATTCGGAAAAAAGAAGAGATTGGATGCGCCCTGCAATCCGGCAGAAGAAAGGCCAACGTGTCTTTTTCCGACCACTCTCGCTCACCACCCTTCCTTCTTTTCTTACCTCTTTACCTCTCACCATAAAAATTTGTGGATGTATCAAATCAGATGTATATAGAACGTGTTGCAAAATGAGAATAAGCCTGGAACAAGGAAAGGAAGATGATCCGTTGAACTTCTATCATTCTTTAGAAGATTGGATCACAGCAAGTGGAAATTCCCACACCGTTCATAAAATAGTGAATGAAGGGATAAATACTCTTATTCCACCGAAAGGAATACAACCTATTCCCCCTGGCTTTAGCCAGATATATTATGATGCCTCTACCCAGTTGTATTATTCCAATACTCTACCTTCCTCTGTAGTTAGTATTCCCAACGGACGCATATATGGCGAACCAGAGCACTGTTCAATTATTGCTCCTGACAACAAGCTAATATGGGATATATCCTGGAGTGGAGAACCTGCAGTAAGCGATCATTGGTTTTTTAAACAGGAAAGATTGCTTCAATATAAAGAGACGGTAGAATCTATTGCTGTCTTGACAATACCGTGGATTTGCCATAAAAATTATTATCATTGGACGTTAGAAAATTTATCCAGAATAGATTTAATAAGAAAAAGCGGTATACACGTCGATAAGTTTATTATGCATCCGCGAAATAATCGCTTCCATTATGAAACATTAAACATACTAGGAATTTCAGATAAACAAATCATTGAAGTAAATCAAGAACTTCATATTAAAGCAAATCAGCTTATTGTCCCCCGCTTAGGCATGTCGCCTTTAATACCACCAAAATGGGCTTGTGAATTCGTTAGAAAAGAATTTCTTACAAATATCGAACAGAATACGAAATATGACCGAATATATATAAGCAGAGGGAGTGCTGACCATCGTAAAGTAACGAATGAAAATGAGGTTTTTCAGTTTTTGAGTCACCTAGGCTTTCAAAAAATAACATTGGAAAACTACACGCTAAATGAACAAATCCAACTTATTGCTTCTGCAAAAATCATCGTTTCGCCCCATGGCGCTGGACTTGCTAACCTTGTTTTTGCGAAACCCGGTACGAAAATCATAGAATTATTTAGCCCTTCGTGGGCCATCCCGTTATATTGGATTCTTAGCAACTGGTGTAACTTAGATTATTACTTCTATATTGGTGATTCGCTCGATCCCTCCTGTTTATCAGTACGTTCCGATATGTTCATTCAGCTCCCTCAACTAAAAAGCGTCTTAGAACTGGCCGGTGTTTAAATAGCAGTTTATCTGGAGAATTGGGTATAGCATGAAATCTTGAGCAGGTCGATGAAATTCTCAACATGGTTATAAGCAAAAAATATAGACATTAAGGCAGCAAGATTGCTGCCCTTTTTTATTTTTTCGTTTTGATAACGTTCTTTTGTTCGCAAAATAAATCAAAAGCAGCTAAAAACATTGTGATAAATTGAGGGACAAAGGAGTGAATAAAATGTTAGAGAAAATAAAATTTTACCTATCAGTATGTTTAGCCAGTTCAATTCTTGGAGCATTTATTGTTGGTGTCAATATAATACTTAAATATGGTATCCATCTAGTAACAGGAAGAGCTTTTCATTTTCATATTACTTCCGTCAGCATTATCTTCAGCATTGTGTTCATCTCTAGTTTTGGATATGCAGTAAACAAAGGCCCAGCTTTTATGAAAGAATAGTTAATCGACAGGCCTCCATCACCATCAAGCTGATGGAGGTACCTCCAACTTTTTATCATCTCTCTCGCGTTAAGTACATATATCATTCTCCTATTTATCTTTTCAACTTTATAAAACCTTTATAACTCGTTGTTACTATTGTGTTGGCAATGACACGTGTCAAATGATCAAAAGGAGGAAACATGAATGAAGATAACTAAGCTATTGACAAGAATTATAGCCGTAGGGCTAGGGACTTCACTATTATTTGCTTCAACAAATATATCAGCGGCCACAACACAGAGCACATGGTTGAAACAAAACGCCAAAGAAATTAAATCTCTTACATCGGAGGATTATAGCGACTTAGCCTTTTTAAAGCCTCTTCTGAAGGATAAAACAGTGGTTAGTCTCGGTGAAAATTTTCATAGAGTAGCAGAGTACAGCAGTGTTAAAACAAGGCTTATCAAATATTTGCATGAAGAGCTTGGTTTTGATGTAATTGCTTTTGAATCAGGGCTCGGTGATTCTGCCGCCATCTATGAAAATGCCGACTCCCTCACTGCCAAACAGATGATGGGAGGTTCCATTTTTCCGATATGGCATTCCAAAGAAACACTTGAGTTATTTGATTATATCAAGCAACAGCGTAAAACGAACAAGCCCTTGTACCTGGCAGGATATGATATGCAGTTTACATCCGGTTATTTAACGCAGTTTATCGCAGCTTGGATTTCCAAGTTGGATAAGGAGTATGGCAAACAGTACTTCGACTTTGAAATGCAAGGGATGACCGAGCTATATGCAGTCATGAACAAATACGGCGCATTCAGCGACAAGTCCCCCCAATATAAGGCTGAGCTTAGAAAAGTCATAGATAAATATGAGCCAAAATACAAGAATTTGATCCAGTTTATTAAAGATAACAGGACACAGCTTGCAGCTGCGTATCCTGATAATCCTCACATGGTTGATATCGCTATAAAATCGTTGGGTGATCGAATCAAATTTATGGAAATGTGCCTGTATGATGAAAAGGAGAGCTATGAGTTCAGAGACAAAATCATGGCTGACAATGTAGAATGGCTAATGAAAGTTATGTATCCAGGAAAAAAAGTAATATTGTGGGCTCACAATGACCATCTAGCTAAAAACACTTCTAAAATTAGTACAATAGAAAAAGGCAAATGGATGAATAGCTTTACTAGTATGGGAGAACTGCTCCACAAAAAACTGAAAGGCAAGGAATACGTCATAGGGCTATATATGAATAAAGGAAAAGCAAGCACAATTACTACACAAAAACCTTTTAATATAAATCCTATGCCTAAAGGAAGTCTTGAGAACTTGATGATGCAGAGCGGATATAAGAATGTATTTATCGATTTATCAAGACACACTACACCAAATAAAAATAACGCATGGATGTTCAAGCCGGTTTATGCCGCCGAAGACGGCATGACATCTGAAATTATTAGACCAATGTCGATGAAGTTTGTCCCTAAAGAACAGTATGATGGAATAATTGTAATCGATAAGGTAAAGGCGCCGACACCCATTCAATAAAAAACGACAAATGAGTTAACGATTCTATTAATATGGAAGAGCTACTTCCCAGAAAGCTAAAGAATAAAAAATACACTAAAGCTTAAAGCATCAAAAAAAGCTACCTGGTTTTACTCACCTGGTAGCTTTTGTCTTACTTGCATTTTGCTATCTCATCTTGATACTTCCACATATCACCTTTCCTTTAAACTTTATAACGTTATCCGTTAAGTTACAGAATGAACATGCTGGCTGATACTTACGCAGAATTACTTGTTCACCGTCCGTAAAAATCTTCAAATCATCCTTTTCAGCAGTCCCTAACGTATGACGTAATTCAATCGGTAATACCATACGTCCTAGCTCGTTCACTTTACGAACAACACCTGTCTTTCATTCCTATTTTCTTACCTTTGTCTTTTCAACTTCGTACTACAATATCCATTAGATAGAATAGTAGAAAAAGCCCGCTATTTATGAAAGTAAGGTACGCTATTTGAATAATCATGTCGAAACTTGTCTAATCTTTAGAACCAGTTCTTTTAACTCTATAGAGTTAAAATGAAAAGAGTTATTTTCTTGTAAAATTATACATAAAAGTCTTTGACCTGACCCTGCTCCTTCTCTAAATAATAGGATACTATGTCAGGATTGCTATTATATTCAACATATTTAATATTTATCCAGTAATATTTTTCTATATAAGCGAGACTTTAGTAATACATTATGGTATATTCTTTCTATACACACGCAACAAAATAGTACTAATATGTATAATAACTTACATTTTTGTTTTTTTAAAGTAAAACCAATTAACACTTGTTAGTAATTCAAATCAATATATATATAGTTGAGATGAGAATTTTTCATCATGAAGAAAGCTTTATTACTTACTGGATTGGCAGCTCTATCCATAGGTCTAGTTGGATGTGGAGATTCAGGTGCTACAAGCGCTCCTACACCTCAGCAAGAACAACAAAATGCTACTCCTTATTTCGATAAAATTACATGTCATCGATAATAATTTCCAGTCTTATCAAATACTGATGTTCAAATCCACAGGTGACATTCTGCAAGAAGATAAAGTTAGGTTCTGGGGCGTACCGGCTGGCTCTTCTGCTTTTTCTAACGTTTCTGGTGGAACAACAAATGTTCAATTGTTTGTTGGGGCGCAGGGCGTATCCACCCTCTTCTTTTTCTGAATCGCCTCCTCCCAACCACGCTACCCTGTCAAAATATCAAGTGTAATTTATATAGCTATATAGAGACTAATATATCAGGAGGTCAATTATGAATAAACTTTCCACTTCCCTACTTGCCATCACGGTCGCTGTATCGTCATTTTCTATACCCCCGGTGCATGCAGCTCCTACGAGCTCATCTGCGTCAGTCAAACAAACTACTAAGCCTAACTATATAATGGATTATGGCTTAACAGTTGTAATCGATGATGAGATTATTGATTATAAACAAAAGCCGGCTATACATAACGGATATATCATGTTACCAGTCAAAGCTTATTTAGAGGATTTCGGGTATACAGTTACTTGGAATCAGAAGACCAAACAGTTACACGCTAAGGATGATACGGATGACCTTACTCTAACTTTGGATAGGAGCGCTGCTATCTTTAACGGAGAGAAGGTCGTATATTCAGCTCCAGTTATGATGATTAACAATACAATCTATGCACCAGCAGCTTTTATTTCAGATGCTTTATATCGAGATATGGAATATTATGAAGATGAGGATGTTTTACATATATATTAACTATCAAAACTTATATAAAGAAATGCTTAGCTAATCGGAATATAAGTTCTCTTTTATGAAAGGTTATTTCCGCAAGCGTGGCTCTAAGTGGCCTTTTTCCATCAATGTAGACCGCGACCCGAAAACAAGAAAAGGGAATTGGTATACAAGGGTTTCATATACTTCACGCATGTTTGAGTCAGGCGACGCTTTGCACATGATTCGTGTCATGATGGCTTTTTTCATCCATTTATGTAGTTTTCTCTCTTTAATACATTGGTGTTTTTACATTTGATTACGTCATTGCCTTATATGCATGATCTCGGACGTGGCAATCATGTGGTCAGTGATCAAACAAAAACCCGACGATTATGCCGGGTTTTTGTTAACTCACTTGCTTTTCATTTAGCTGTGAACAAATAATATCAAAGCCCATACTATAGCATAGTCAAATGACCAGTAAAACCACCTGTTACTTGAAGATGAAAGCGATCTATCAGTCTTGAAGTCCTCTTTACAAAATAACTTTGCTTTACACTACCCATTCTTCGCAAGAATCGGCTAGTTTCTGTAAATCATTTATAAAAGTACTCACATGATAACCGTCACACACAGCATGGTGAACTTGCAGTGAGACAGGTAAAAGTATCTCTTTTCCATCTGAAAAGTATTTCCCACCCGTAATAATAGGCAGTAAATATTCTTCATTATAAAGATTAAGATTAAAACCGGTAAAGCTAACCCACGGAAGAGAAGAGATTGAAAATGTATTAACAGGCACGTTTTCTTTTGCCCATAGCCCCTTTTTGTCTCCAAATTGCTCCATATCGCACTGATAGTTCTTATAAAAAAGTGAAAAATCATTTGAGTATTCCGTCCACATGGCGGAAAAAGTTTTATCCTCTTTATGAAATATCGTATAGTTTGGTATCATGTGATCCCAATATCCTAATTGCCCTTTGTCATTAAAAGTTGTTCTAAACTCAGTATGTGAATTAACAACTCTTGAAACCATGTAAATGAAAGCAGGATAAAGCTTAACTTTTTTATTTTGTAGCCTATCTAGTAACGTGGTTACATTCAGGTTTGCCGTAATACTATAAGAACATTTACTTTCTTTCATATAATGTTCGAAATAAGGTTTTCTACTCCAACGATCCATATCAATTCGATAAAAATTCATTATTTAACCTCCTAAAATTGTTGACTTTTAATTTTAGGAGGTTAATTTCACTGCTTTCACCAACAGCCTCACCCCATGTGATCTTTCGTAAAATCCTTTTCAGTGTAACGCTAAATACGTTCTTATTCAACTATGCTGCTCGTTAATTCAATAAGAAAAACAGAACAAGAATATATGGTTGACCAGCGATATATCCGAGGACATTTATTCTTAAAACAGATGCATAGTTAGATGAAATATGGGAACTGCTATAGTGAAAGGAGTCGTTTCCATGAAAAAAAGACGAGTCAAAGACAATGAGCCAACCTTTGCTCCTGGTGATGATGAGGAATTAGAACAAAGTGCGTCAGAAGAGGAAATTGCTCGGGGTGATTATACAGAAGTTACAAGGTTATCATGGGATGAAGTTGATCCTTCTGGAGAAAATAAATAGTAATAACCCCGCCATCCATAAGGATAGCGGGGTTTCTTTATCAGCTTTGTATTTCAGTTTACTTGCTTTTTTACTGGTCACATGGCTAGTACATACATTCTTATTTCAAAGGGAAATTGGAATTAATCTTGCGAATTGTGAAATCACTTCCAAATCAGGAAATAATGGATAAAAATCGGAGAGAAGTGTCCTTTTTAACCTGTAGAAAATAAAAAATCCCACTAGCCTAAGCCGGTGTTTTTACTACGCCTAAATGAATGCATAACCTTCACAAACTTTCAAAATGTTGAATTAAAGAAGATTTTAACAACTTAATGAAGTAAAATAATGGTGAATGAGATATAGATAAGAAGGAGAAAAGAGGAAAGTCAATACATTTTTAAAATGGCGGTTTGCTTCTAATGATTGAAATTAAAAATAGAGATATCTACAACTATTTCTTATTTTTAAAGAGGTTTTTCACCCTATTACTATTATCTATTAAGAGAAGCAGCTGAAATTGTTTAGTTTCACACATTAAAACAATTCAAATGAAAGGGCAATCATCAATCATCTGCACCAACAGGACTAAAGAAAGGGTAGAAACATACATGTCAAAGTTACTAAGTGAATTATCCAAACCTTCCAGCGAAACTCTCCGACCTGAAATATTGGAACAGTTAAAAATTGTTTCCGGCAAAATTGTCGCCTGCGATCCCCTCATTTCCCATAACAAACCGTTCAAACAGACGATCCAGCCAGGTACGTATCCAATCGTTGCTTGGTGGCACAAGGAAGAAGAACGTATCGCCGCTACAGAACTGAAACTGTTCAATGCCCGACCGGTTCGTTGGGAGATGGCGACAAAGTCGGGACAAAACGTGAACGAACTGCAGGAAGGATATATATTCGGCTACCCGGTAGATACCGGGTTAGGTTGTTTCGCGGATATGGAAGCTATCGATAAGCTAACAGAATTGGAAGCTAAATTGGAATTAGAACTTGGCGACGATTTTATCAGCTTATACGACAATGTTATAGATGATGTGTTGACTGAGCATGACGATGATTGGGGAAATTTTATCGTTTGTGAAAATACAGGCCTTAATATTATAATATTCCGTTCCGGTTATGGTGATGGCTTCTATGCTTCCTATTGGGGGATTGACGAAAAAGGGCGGATTGTTTCACTTATCACCGATTTTAATATCCTGGACTAAGAAAAGAAATTAATCAGCAACAGATACAAGTCCTAATCCAGATCCAACTGAAGATAGAGCAATATTAGTTGTGACAATGCTAACTGGCTTGGAAAAGGAATTTGATCTTAGCATGGCTAAAGTTAACATCTTTACCCTCTGGTACGAAAACAAACAAGCTGGTACAGGAACAGCATCTTACGCCATAGATAAACAGGAGGACAACAAAGGACCATTCACTAATCGAAAAAATTATGTCATATTCGATAAGATTTTAACCTTTGAAGTAAATGAGTACGGTGTAACTAAAAAGTAATCAAACGCGAGGTGTTTAAAGCAGCCCCTATCTAAACTATACAAAACCCTGCCATCCATATGGACAGCGGGGTTCATCTTATTCTTTCTTCACTTCCCCGGTATACCCAGTACTACACCAACATCAATGCAAGTCCCATATACCTTGAGGAACGATAATCCCTTTTACATTCAAAATTTAATACAACAATCCACCAAAGCTAGCCCATAGAAACGGGTCTTTTAATTGTTCTTTTATTATCCATTCGCCACTTCTCAATCATTAAGATAATCTGTGGATCGTTAATAAATTGTCCAAAAATCCAATTTTGGAATATAATTGAATATTAAAGAAAAATTATCCGATGATAAACGTATAAAATTATAATTTATATAAAAAGGAGTATTTCATATGAAAAAGATTGCATTAATAGGAGTAACAACTGCACTCCTTTCTCTTTCGGCTTGTGGTGAAGAACCTATAACACAAAAAACTAACGAACAACCCAAACAAGCATCTATCAAGCATGAGAAACCTAGTTCAGAACCAAGTGCAAAAAATGAAGATAACAAAACAGTGACTACCTTGCCTAATGGTGTTATCGAAACAACCGTAGGCAACGTTACTACTTATTCTAATGATAAGATTTATACATATTATAAAGGCGCTAATTGGGAGGGTAACCATGACGGACTAAAAACAGAGGTTGTACACGTAGCTTTAACCGATAAATACCCTTTGAAGGATGGGAAATTAGCTTCTGTAGTAAATGTAAAGTTCAAACTACATAACACTACTCAAGGTAAATTCACTACATATCCTGACCAAGCTCAATTAATAACAAGTACAGGCGAAAAAATAGAAAGCCCTACATTTAAAAGTGAAAATATCGGCGGCGAAATCGATAAAGGTGTTACAAAAGAAGGTATTCTTTATTTCCAATTAGAAAAAGGAAATGCATATAAGATTAATTGGATTCAATTATTCTGGCCTGTATCAGATAATGGGACAGAGCAGAGAATTGTATTATACCTCAATGAATAAAGCCTCCCATCATTCGGGAGGCTTTATTCTCAGAATGTCGAAAAACATCTATTTTTAAAATGAAATGTATAAGAGTGTATAAAGTAAGAGCATAACATTGTTAATAAGAATGTGATATTTGAAAATATTTTATTAATATATTTTACCGAATTCATTACAATGAAACTCTATAGTGAACGCTTTCTCCAAGGATAAACCATTTAAACTATAAATACCTTCAATGCGAATACTATATGTTAGACCACCATCTATTAAAGAAGCCTCATAAGATGTTTGCTCCCACGTGCCAACAGAACTTGCTGCTTGGGTTGAAATGTTTTCTAATTTAAACAGTTGACGGTCATGGTATGCGTTGTATTGCGTTTCAAATTTACCTGTAACCTCAATTTCACAAGTAATATCAGGAATATAAATGTATGCTGTTGTTGTCGTTTCTCCATTTAAATTCGTAACTACTTTATTAGTAGTTGGCGATACAGCATTTAATGTTTCACGTCCAACTGTCAAGTATCTATCTACCATATTTTTGACCATCGTTTCATATGCTTTTGGTTCAATCCAATCTTTTGATTGAAACTGCTCCATTGGTGGCACTTTAATATTAATGCCTATTTTCTTCTGCATCACTTGTTCCACAATTTCAATATATTGCTTGTAATAATCTTCTTTTTCTTTTTGAGTCAATTCTAAAGAAGCTACCGATCCCCCTTCACCTTTATCAGTATCAGATAAAGAATCAACTTCTATTGCTTGTCCGTCAGTTAAAACCCCCTTCATCTCTTCCTTTACCAGTCCTTCTGTTTCCTCATTTACACTACCCCCTGCTAGCACGATAGTTCCAAGTAAAATTCCTACATATAAATATTTTCTCAACATCGCCCCACCCTATATGAAAAATCCGTAAATTTTAGCTTCTAGTATTGTATATTATTCTCATATCTACTCCAACCCCTTTTCCCTATATATTACATCACCACCTAATATTACGAAATAATCTTCCAAAATAAAAAACACTCTCATCTGAGAAGAAAACCTAAAAACAAATGGAACAAGCAAAAATACGATTACACTAGATAATAGTATGTTTCCACTAATACCTTTGGATAGTTTAAAAACCGTAATATTCAGTAGCAAAATAAATATAGCAAATACAAATAAGGACACTATTAACCTCCTGTATTTAACTTAGGAAAAGTATATAGTGTCCGGTATATTTTGTAAATTTATCCTGCTATATAAATTACACTTGGTATAATATTCAGATGACAATGAATATATACAGTAACGTAACACACGATATGCAAAAAGATGCTACTTCACGATTTGAACAGGCTATGAATAAGCACCAAAAATCCATGTAAAAAACTCGATGTAGTCAAAAAGTGGTCAAAAGCGCTTTTTCGTCCCTTTCCACAAAATAAGGGAATAAGAAAAACCCTTGATACACAAGGGTTTCATACACTTTATATGCGTTTAAGCCAGGCGACGCTCTCCACATGATTCGTATGAGGGAACATGTCCACTGGCTGCACCTCAACAGTTCTATATCCTCCATCTTCCAGAATACGCAGATCGCGCGCCAGAGTGGCCGGGTTGCATGACACATATACTACGCGCTCAGGCTTCATAGCTGCAATAGTATCCAGTAACCGTTCATCACAGCCTTTACGCGGCGGGTCCACAACGATGACATCAGCAGCATTTCCTTCTTCATACCATTGCGGAATGACGGTCTCAGCCTCTCCAACTGCAAATGTGACATTATCCATATCGTTCAGACGAGCATTCCGCTTCGCGTCCTCTATCGCATCCGGCACAATCTCCACGCCGAATACCTGTCTGGCCTTCTGCGCCAGAAATAATGAGATTGTTCCAATTCCACAATACGCATCGATAACATTCTCATCGCCCGTCAGTGCTGCATATTCCAGGGCTTTACCGTACAGAAGCTCGGTCTGCACAGGATTTACCTGATAGAACGAGCGAGCAGATATCGCAAACTTTACCGCGCCGATTGTATCATAAATATATTCTTCGCCCCATAACACACGGGTCGTATCACCAAAAATGACGTTGGTCTTCCTCGTATTGATATTCTGTACAATGCTGGCTACACCAGGGATCACCTGCGCCAGCTCTTGCGTGAGCGCTTCCTTATGTGGTAGCTTGTCTCCGTTGGTTATCAGTACAATCATAATCTGTCCGGTCGCAAAGCCAACTTTAGTGACGACATGCCGCAGCAGCCCCTGTTGCGTCTCTTCATTATAGGCACGGATACCGTATTTGCTGGCAATCTCCTTGACTCGTGCAACAACCTCATCGCTTTTCTCATGCTGGATGAGACACGCTTCCATATCGATAATCTCATGGGAGCGCTGAGCATAGAATCCACCAATGAGCCCGCCCTCTTCCTCGCCGATTGGCACCTGCGCCTTATTACGATAGCGCCACGGGTCTTTCATACCAAGCGTCGGATGTACCGGCACACCTTCAATCTTGCCGATACGGCGGAGATTATCTTCGACTAGCTTTCGTTTAAACGCCAACTGTGCTTCGTAATCCATATGCTGTAACGTGCAGCCTCCACAACGCCTGTAGACAGGGCAAAGCGGCTTAGTACGACTTGCGGCTACCTCTACAATCTCCATGAGGCGTGCGTAGCCGAACTGCTTCTTCAGCTTGGTTGCTTTGGCTAGGATTCGTTCCCCAGGCAGTGCACCCGGCACGAACAAAGTATAGCCTTCATAACGACCTACGCCATTGCCTTCATGTGATAAATCTTCAATGATGAGCTCTACCGTTTCGTTTTTCGCAAGCGGCAGATTCGATACGGCCGATGCGACGGCGTGTTTTCTCTTACGTGATATATTTCCCAAAATGATTCACCTGTATTTCATAAAGTTTAACGGATAAGCTGAATATGACGGGGCAGAGCCGTAAATGTACAGGGAAGACGGCTTCCAAGTTCACCGTCAAGATTTAAATCGACACGTTCGCTTGCTGTTGCTTTCAGCTGCTTCGTCTGGAAGTAAATAACATTCGGATGCTTGAGATGATCGCCTTTCAGCGCCATGGTGGCGATACGGATAAATTCCGGCAAAGATGTCTTCTTCAGAATAATGCAATCGAAGAGACCGTCGTTAAGCTTGGCATTTGGCACCAGCTTCTCAAACCCGCCCACAGAGTTACTATTAGCAATAAGAAATAACATGATTTCTTCATCGATTACCCGACCGTCCATCTCAAATCTTACGTGCATGGGCGAGAGAAACGGAAGCTTCTCAATGCCCTTAATATAATATGCAAGTTGGCCGAGCATCGTTTTGACTTTACTGGGGACTTCATACGTCAACGTCGTAAGCATACCGCCACCAGCAATATTAATAAAATATTTATTATTAATCTTTCCAATATCAATCGGGGACGGTTTTCCTTTGGCAATAACACCGACCGCCTTCATAATCGAGCGGGGCAGGCCGATAGCCCGGGCAAAATCATTCGTCGTGCCTGCGGGAATAATCCCCAGCGCAGGTCGATAACGCTGTTCAGCGATACCGTTAATGACCTCATATACGGTCCCATCGCCGCCAGCGGCAATGACTAGATCGAAGCGGTTGTCCACCGTCTTGCGGGCTGCCAACGTCGCATCCCCTTCTCCCCTGGTCGCATGGCATGATGTTTCATAGCCCGCTTCTTCTAACACGTTCAATATATCGGGAATCCGTTTGCGGACCTCTTCACGTCCAGCAGACGGATTGTAGATGAGCCGAGCACGTTTCACTTATATCCATCCTATCCACTATTTTTCTATGCTTATCATACCGTCTTTTGGATCTTTTTAAAAGCATACAGGCCAAAACCACGTAGGCACAAGAATATGTAGAATGAATATAAGGAGTTCATATACGTCCTCTAAAGATAGGGAAATCTAAGCGTACGGTAAAGTAAAAATTACCGTAGTCCCTCGTCCTTTACGACTGCGGATTTTCATAGTGCCACCATGCATGGCAATAATTTTTTGGGAAACGGGCAAGCCGAGCCCCATTCCTATCCTTTTTGCGGAAAAGAACGGATCGAATACCTGAGAAAGCATATAAGCGTCCATTCCTTTCCCATCATCTGCAAAGCATACAGATACTGTTTCATTAGTGGCTTTTGTTTGAATTGTAATACACATGGTAGATTTTTCTTTCGCTTCAATGGAGTTGATGAAAAGGGAAAGCATGACCTGCGCGATTTGTTCAGCATCAATATGGAGTGGCAATTTGTTTACATCAGGAGAAAGATCAAGGATGATATCCGTATCTTGCAGTACAGGCTGCCTTAGTGCATACCGCCGGAATTCCTGTATAAGATGATTCATATATGTGTATTGTCTTCGAGGAGTAAAAGGCCTTGAAAAAAGCAGGAAGTCACTAATAAACTTATTGGCCCGATCAAGTTCCGGCAGTAAAACATTCATAACAATGTCTGCTTTCTCTTCTTCCGCTCCGTTCGTTTCCAAAAAGTATTGAAGATATCCCCGAACCGTCGTTAAAGGATTTCTGACCTCGTGGGCCAGCTTCATTGCAATGTTTCCAATAAAAGGAGAACGTTCTTTTTCTATTTCTTCCTTACATATATATTCATTCATACCTTTTCTCTCCCTTCTCTTGCTACATTTGATGCTTATGTACATAGCATTACCTATCATCAAAAAAGAACGTCCATTCAAAATGAAGAATAGCGGCTATTTTTTGTGCTACTGGTACACTTGGGGTTCGTACCCCGTTCTCGATTTGTGTATAGTACGCTCGCTTTATATTTGCTGCCGCTGCCACCTGTTCCTGCGTATATCCTTTACCTTCTCTTATTTCAACGAGCCATTTTCTCCGCTGCAAATGTGCCCCTCCTTTTTGTAGCAATTAGCAACTTTTTTCCTTGATTTTACTTTACATTCCAGTGGAATACAATGGATTTTGCAACTTATCGCCACAAACATTTTTATGTAGCAATTTGCTACAGTATAATAAATCGAAATAAGAGAAGGAGGGATTGTTCTGTTCGGCTCCCGGTTAAAGGAACTTCGTCAGCGAAAACGACTGACTCAGGAAGAAACGGCGAAGCGTCTAAACATTTCTCGTGGTACATATGCCCACTATGAAATCGATAAACGGCAGCCCGATTTTGCGACACTTCAAAAACTGGCTGACTTTTTCGATGTCTCTGTTGATTACCTGCTCGGGCGTGTCAACGAACCGGATCATCTTCCTCAATTTCTCCGCGATCCTTCAGTTGATATTTCCGCCTATGAAGGGTATCAGGATCTCTCACCAAAAGAGCAAGAAATCGTTAAAGAACAAGTACGCCATACAATAAAAATATTAAAAGAATTAAAGGACAAAAAATAAGCAATAACGCTTCGGCTTTTCAATCAGTAAAGGCGAAGGCTATTGCTTATTTTGATCGTACAGGCAAAAGTCGTATATTATAACGCTCGATCTAAAAGATCCATAATATGCACAGCTTCCATCTGATCCTTCATACCGGCACGAATGATGCCCTGCTTCATCTGCAGAAGACAGCCAGGGTTAGAAGTAACGATGATATGGGCTTTCGTCTGTTGAACATTTTTCATCTTATCGTCAAGAATACGCATCGACATATCAAAATTCGTAATATTGTAGATACCTGCCGAACCACAGCAGCTACCTGCATCAATCATTTCGATATATTCAACGCCTGGAATACTGCGGATAAGCTGACGGGGTTGATTACGAATGCCCTGTCCGTGGGCCAGGTGACAGGAATCCTGGTACGTAACACGGACATTGAGCTCTTTCTCAAATGTAATCTCTGGCAGTTCCGCCAATAGTTCATTGGCATCGCGCATCTTGGACACGAATGTCATTGCACGTTCTTTCCATTCCGGCTCATCATGGAACCAGTGATGATATTCTTTCAGCGCTGCGCCGCATCCCCCTGCATTGTTGACGATGAAGTCAACACCTGCCCGCTCGAACGCCTCAATGTTGCGCTTGGCGAGGTCCACAGCACCATCTTTTTCCCCAGCGTGCGCATGGAGCGCACCGCAGCACACCTGATCGTCTACAAATATAACCTCACACCCTGCTTTATTTAACACGCGCGCGGTTGCCTGATTTGCTTCATAGAACATCACATCCATAATGCACCCTTTGAACATGCCGATTTTCAAGTTCGCTTTCCCGCTCTCTGCCCTCATGACTTTTTGACGTTTTTTACGTTCAGACGGAGAAGCTATTTTCTCTACGGCTTGCTGCATTTCTGCCATCGGGCGCGGCAAGAGGTTAATCAAACCGGTTTTCTGCGCCATCGTCTGCAGGCCCGCAGATTGTGCTGCCCAGAGTACCGTCCCCATCTTGTCGATACGCTCCGGATACGGGAAGACCTTGTTAAATATAATATCTCGAATGAATGGTGCTTTCTTTTCTTCTTTCTTATGCGTTTCGACCACCTCACGAGCGGTCTCTACCAGGCTTCCATATGGAACACCGGCAGGACAGGCCGTCTCGCATGCTCTGCATCCAAGACAGAGATACATATTATCTTCGAATTCACTATCCACGTCCAGCGACTCCTGCGCGACCCCTTTCATGAGGGCGATACGTCCGCGTGGACTCGCCACTTCTTTACCGGTTTGGCGATATGTCGGGCAGGCTGGTAGACAAAAGCCGCATTGCATACAGTTCATGATTTCATTCATATCGAATTTGCTCAGAAGAGACGTATTAGTCGATTCACAGGCAGGCGTCAGACTTTGCGGCTTAGTTGTGAGCGTGTTCATGTTTGCATCCGCATCCATTGGTTTGTACAACCACCCTTCTTCTTGCACTTTTCGCGAAAATTTTACCAGGATTCATAATGCCGTGCGGGTCAAACGCTTCCTTAATCCGCTTCATTAAATCCATGCCTACCGGACCGACCTTCAGGTCCAGATATCCAGCTTTCGCCATGCCTACCCCATGTTCACCGGTAATCGTTCCACCAAGCTTAATCGCGGCATGAAAGATTTCCTCAAACGCCTGCTCAACACGATGTATTTCTTCCTTATCTCGTTCATCCGTCAGGCATGTCGGATGAAGGTTGCCATCACCTGCATGGCCAAACGTACATATTTGCAAATCATACTTTTTGGCAATCACTTCAACCTGATCGACCATAGCAGCCAGGTTGGAGCGCGGTACCGTTGCATCTTCCAGAATTGTCGTCGGTTTGACCCGTGCCAGTGCAGATAGTGCGGAACGACGAGCCGCCATCAGGCTCGCGCCTTCTTCCGCTGTTTGCGCAGTGCGGACTTCCGTCGCGCCCTCGGAACGGCAAATATCAGCAATACGAGCCATGTCCTGCTCTACCTGCCACTCAGAGCCATCCTGTTCGATAATCAACATTGCCTTCATATCGAGCGGTAGGCCGATTTTGGCGAAATCCTCAACGACTACCATCGTCGCTTGGTCGAGAAATTCGAGCGTGGCCGGAATGATTTTCGCCGCGATGACACGCTGTACTGTGCGGGCTGCCGCCGTCAAATCATTATAATAGGCTACCATTGTTTGCTTTGCAGCTGGAAGCGGTACCAGTTTCGCCGTGATTTCGGTAATGACTGCAAGCGTTCCTTCTGAGCCGACCAAAAGCTTTGTCACATCGTAACCAGCGACGTCCTTAGCGTTCTTGCCGCCGACATGGAGCACCTCGCCACCGGGGAGGACTGCTTCCAATCCCATAATATAATCTTTCGTCACTCCATATTTTAGACCGCGCATGCCGCCAGCACACTCCGCTACATTACCGCCCATCGTAGAAATCCGCATACTTCCCGGATCTGGCGGGTAAAATAAACCAACTGCTTCTACCGCTTTATGTACATCTGCCGTAATGACTCCCGGCCCGAACGTAGCGGTTAGATTCTCTTGATCGATTTCCTTAAATGCATTTAACCGATTCATATTCAAAACAATACCGCCCTCGACTGGAACCGTGCCGCCGCATAAATTCGTGCCCGAGCCGCGTGATACAATGGGGATCCGGTTTTTATTGGCGACTTTCATAATCGCAGCCACTTCTTCCACGCTCGAAGGAATGAGCACCACGTCCGGCATCGCCTGATACAGCGGCGTCGCATCATATGAATACACATACAACTCATTAGGCGTATCAAGAAAATAGTCTTTGCCGACAATGCTGCGCAGTTCACTTTTTACACTTTGTTCCACAACATTTCCCCCTTCAATATTCAGCAGGTCATCAGATGAATTTGATAATAACTCTATCATACTTTCATAAAAAATTGTAGAGTAGTAACAGAAAGAATATACGGAGAGATAACAACTTGTAAGGAGAATTCGAAAACCATGAGCTTAATCAAAAAAAGCTATCAAATCGTAGCTGAAGACTTACAGAAAATGATTGAAGAAGAGGTACTACAGCCGGGTGAGCGTCTGAAAACGATCGATAAACTAGCTGAACATTATGGTGTGGGAAAATCAACCATACGTGAGGCACTCAGTCAGTTGAAGGCCCGAGGTCTGATCACATCCCGCCAAGGAGAAGGTACTTTTGTGAGGCGCGATGCGGCAGCCGCCCTGAAAGAGCTACCGACACTGCCCGTAAGCAACCTGAAGGAGCTTACTCATCTGTTACAGGTACGTAAAATTATTGAAGGCGGCTGCGCCGAGATTGCGGCTCTGGCTCATGACGAACAGGATGAAACGACTCTGCGCGATATCCTCAATAATATGGCAATTTCGGGAGATAACGAAGAGATGGCTCGCATCTATGATATTCAATTCCATATGGCGATTGCACAGGCGACCAAGAACCCATTTCTGAAAAATATGATGGAAAGCATCTCAGGAGTAATGAATTATACGATCCGTGATAGTCGCAACCTCTGGGTATACAGCAAAGATGGCTCTCCCAAACGTCTGTATCAGGAACATCTAGAAATTTTCGAAGCAATTCTCAGCCGGGACGCCAAAAAAGCGCGTCGGGTGATGGAAAAACACCTAGACCGGGTGGAAAAAGCATTGGACGAAAGCTTGATTAAGTAGCAACCTTTTCCCGAAAGTGGCTTACAATGGTTTCTTTCAACCATTGGGCCACCTTCGGATCGGGTAGATATGCCCGGCGGTTATATACGTACGGAATCTGATCCAGCTTTTTCGGAATTATCTTTTCCGTATAATATCCGGAACTTAAAAATAACGGGATGACCAATAAACGCTGATTGTCCGCAACCATACAGGCACGTTCCCTAAGTGTATCTGGATGAATCGTTCCATAGATGGCCTGCTTCAATCCGAGATCACGCTGTAGTTCCATAGCGAGGCGTTCAAGCATTTCCTGCCAGCGTTCGCGGAACCCCGGTGCATCGCTGCCATGAGCCGCTAGCATGACGACTTCCTCTTCCGGCTGTACAGATAACTCCTGAATACGTTCACGCAATATTTCACGCACTTTTCCATGAGAATCCATCGGAGCGGCCCAAATTACACGGGCACGAATCGGCAGCGGCTGCAGTTCAGTCTCCACCTCCGGTTGTGACACAAGACCAAGCGCATATTGAATCTCCGTCAAATGAGTGCTGCCGCTGGACACAAATAGCGGAACCACAAGAATCTCTTCCACCCCCTGTGCCTCCAATCTTTCTATTCCTTTTCCTATCGTCCTGTCCTTGACCATATCAAGAAACGCAGCTTCCAAAGGTATCTCCAATTCCAGTTCATCAAGCAATTGATCAACGCCCTGTATCCAGCTTCCGTTACGTGAACCGTGACTTATCACAAGCACTCCTTGCCTCATCTTTTTTGTCACCTCTTTAATTCATATTATTCCTAGTCATTTACTTTATTTTAATATTTCCGCTTGTAAAAGAAAAGAGCCGATTTGACATGCTATCAAATCGACTCTCCATTCTTACACTACTATAGGTTATTTAACACATCGCGCAACAGTTGATTTACCACACCAGGGTTGGCTTTCCCTTTGGATGCTTTCATCACCTGACCAACAAGCGCACCGATCGCTTTCTCTTTACCTGCTTTGAAGTCTTCGACCGCTTGCGGGTTTTTAGCGACGACTTCTTCAACCATTTGTTTAATGGCACCTTCGTCGCTAATCTGTACAAGGCCTTGCTCTTCAACAATTTTCTCCGGACTCTTGCCGGTTTCCATCATTTCTTTAAAGACCTTCTTCGCAATTTTATTGCTAATCGTACCTTTTTCGATGAGTGTAATCATCTGACCCAGGCTTTCTGGAGTCATTTGAATGTCTTTCATTTCTTTCTCGTTCGCATTCAGGTATCCGATTAACTCACCCATCAGCCAATTAGCAGCGGTTTTAGCATCGGCGCCCGTTTGTACTGTCGCATCGAAGAAATCGGATAATTCTTTAGACATTGTAATAACACTGGCATCGTATTCCGGTAAGCCATATTCGGACAGATAACGTGCTTTTCGCGCGTCCGGTAATTCCGGGATAGAGGATCGGATTTCTTCCACCCATTCACGGCTGATGTTCAGCTTAATAAGGTCCGGATCTGGGAAATAGCGGTAATCATGCGCTTCTTCCTTACCGCGCATTGATACGGTTCGGCCTTTCGCTTCGTCCCAACGGCGCGTTTCCTGTACAACCTCGCCCCCGTCGCGCAGGATATCGGCCTGACGGACTTCTTCATATTCCAGGCCGCGTTGCACGTTGCGGAAGGAGTTTACATTTTTCAATTCAGCACGGGTACCGAACGCTTCCTGCCCTACGGGACGGAGACTGATGTTGGCATCACAACGCAGTGAGCCTTCCTCCATCTTCACGTCGGAGACTTCGCAATATTGTATAATCGCCTTCAGTTTTTCCAGGTATGCACGCGCTTCTTCTGGTGAGCGTAGATCCGGCTCGGATACAATTTCTACAAGCGGCGTACCGACACGGTTATAGTCGACCAAGGAGGCATAGCCACTATCAGCATGCACCAGCTTGCCCGCATCTTCTTCAAGGTGCAGGCGTGTAATTCCGATACGTTTCGTCTCTCCATTCACCTCGATATCGATCCATCCGTTTTCTCCGATTGGTTGATCGTATTGCGAGATTTGATAAGCTTTCGGCAAATCCGGATAGAAATAGTTCTTCCGGTCAAACTTGCTTTCTTCAGAGATTTCGCAGTTCAGCGCAAGCGCTGCCTTCATCGCGAACTCTACCGCTTTCTTGTTCAGAACCGGGAGCACTCCCGGGTGTCCCAGGCAGATGGGACATGTATGGGTATTCGGCGGCGCTCCGAATTCGGTAGAGCAGCCGCAGAAGATTTTCGATTTCGTGGACAGCTCGACGTGAACCTCGAGCCCAATAACGGTTTCGAATTGCATGGTTGTTCCGTACCCCCTTACAGCTCTGGACGAGCTTTATGATAGTCTGTATTTTGCTCGTAGGCATGCGCGACGCGCAGAATCGTGGATTCATCGAACGCTTTCCCGATAATCTGCAGACCGACAGGCAAGCCGTTGCTCGCAAAGCCGCAAGGCACACTGATAGCCGGAATGCCGGCCAGGTTCACCGGAATAGTGCAAATATCTTCCAGGTACATTGTCAGCGGGTCATTTACCTTCTCACCAATTTTGAAAGCCGTCGTCGGTGCAGTTGGCCCGATAATGACATCATATTTCTTGAACACTTCATCGAAATCTTGCTTGATGAGCGTGCGCACTTGCTGCGCTTTCTTGTAATATGCATCATAGTAGCCAGAACTCAGCGCATATGTACCTAACATAATACGACGCTTCACTTCGGCACCAAGACCCTGGCTGCGAGTCTCGCGATACATCTCAATCAGATTCTCTGCATTGTCGGCACGAACACCGTAACGAACACCATCATAACGTGCCAGGTTAGAGGACGCTTCAGAAGGTGCGAGAATATAATAGGTCGGCACGGCATATTCCGTATGCGGCAGTGTTACTTCTTCGACGGTTGCACCAAGACTTTCAAGAACTTTTAGTGCGGCGTTAACTTTTTCCTTAACTTCCGGGTCGATGCCTTCACCCATCAGCTCTTTCGGCACACCGACTCGGAGTCCCTTTACATCGCCGCTTAATGCAGAGATGTAATCAGGAATATCCACCTCGGCAGACGTAGAGTCGAACGGATCATGGGCTGCAATCGTCTGCAACACATAAGCGGAATCTTCTACATTTTTCGTAATCGGCCCGATTTGATCCAGAGAAGATGCGAATGCTACAAGGCCAAAACGGGATACAAGACCATACGTCGGCTTTAAGCCTACCACACCACAGTAGGCAGCCGGTTGACGGATCGAGCCGCCAGTATCGGAACCGAGGGAGAAATAAACCTGACCAGCCGCAACAGATGCAGCCGAACCACCGCTGGAACCACCCGGAACGTAGTCTTTATTCCATGGATTGTACGTGTTATGGAAGCCGGAGTTTTCCGTCGAGCCACCCATAGCGAATTCATCCATGTTTAGCTTTCCGATCGTGACGGATTGGGCCGCGTGCAAACGGTCCATGACACTTGCGTTGTAAATCGGGTTGTAGTTGGCGAGCAGCTTACTGGCGCAAGTCGTAGTCACATTCTGAGTAACAATATTGTCTTTAATACCCGCAGGCAAACCAAAAAGCAATCCTTTTTCTTCACCGCGGGATTGCTGTTCGTCCAATTCTTTGGCGCGATTACGCGCATTTTCTTCGTCGAGCGAGATAAAGGCCTTTACTTTGTCTTCCGTTCTGGCGATTCGTTCAAACGATGCGTTCACAAGATCGGATACTGTCAGTTCTCCTTTATCCAATTCAGTATGTATATCCGCTAACTTCTTATCAAATAAAGACACGTGTAAGTCCCCCTTTCTCTATTCCATGACAGCCGGTACTTTGAACTGTCCGTCTTCTTCATCCGGCGCATTACGCAGGGCGTCTTCCCGTTCAACAGACGGACGCACCTCGTCATCGCGCATCACATTGTACACGTCAAGCACATGGCTGGTCGGAGGCACATTGGCCGTATCCAATTCGTTCAGTTTGCCTGCAAATTCAAGTATGCTGTTCAACTGTTCTGTATATTTTACCGCTTCCTCTTCGGTAAGGTTCAAGCGGGCGAGTTTCGCTACATATTCCACTTCATTACGCGAAATTGCACTCATCATTCCACCTCCTGATTCTCTGGCTTTCTTCCGCCTTGACACGCACGCCGCAGGCGGACAAACCTAGATAAAATCATACCAGAGAAACTATACAGCCGCAACTAAGCCATCCTGGTGTTTCTTCCTTTTCTCACCCATTCATCCATCCAAATTATACCTCTATTTCAATATTTTAATTTATGTCGCAGCACTTCAACAACCAATACAAAATTAGTAAAAATATGCCGATATATGTTTTATATACATTATAAAAAGAAAGGTGAACTTCATAAGAGATGAAATTCAGGAGCATTAAATCCCGTACCCTTGCCTCCCTGCTTCCTACGTTTGTGGTCGTTCTGTTATTTACTACAACATTCACGTATTTCTACAGCTCATCTTTAATGAACCGACAAATCGAAGACAAGATGCATGAACAATTACAAAATCTTACATCCACTATTGAAAAAAATCTAATTGCCCACAAAAAAATCCCTGAGTTGCTCGCTCGTAGCCTGGAGTTTTCTGCTCCTTCGTTTACAAAAGAGCAATATGAAGACATACTAAAAAACGCACTTGGCTCAAATAATGAAACATTTGCCAGCGGTATCTTTTTTGAACCTTATAAATATCGTCAAGATGTAAAATACTTTGCGATGTATGCGTTCAGAAAAGATGGAAAATTTGAAGTATCGGACGAGTTCAACAGTGCTGAATACGATTATCCAAACATGGATTGGTATAAAACAGGAAAGGCCAGCAAGCAACCAACCGTCTATACTGATCCGTATTTCGACTCGGTGACCAAAACCCCGATGCTGACTGTCAGTGTGCCATTTTATAGTAAAAATCATGAATTTCTCGGGGTAATTACGTGTGATGTCGATTTATCCAGCCTGCAAAAGCTTGTCGGCCAGACAAAAGTCGGCGAGACAGGACGGGCGTTCCTGCTTGATAGCAAAGGGGTCTACCTGGCTGATGCGGACCAGAATAAGATGATGAAAACAAACATCAAGAACGATCAGAACACTTCACTGGCCCAAACCTCCTCACGACTGTTGTCTGAAGAGAGCGGGATGGTAACTTACACGGACGAAAATGGATTAAATCGAATGTATTATAAGAAGGTTCCGGAGAATGGCTGGATTCTTTCCCTTGTCATTCCGGAAGATGAGATGCTTTCCCCTGTTCATTCGCTTGTGAATGCGCTCATTGCAGCTGCCGTGGTCGCGCTCGTCATTGCAGTTGTTATCATTCTGCTGTATAGCCGCTACATTACACAAAACATTACACGCGTCAATGAATTATCGGCAACGATGTCTGGCGGAGACTTTACGCACCATATCGAAATAAAGACCGAAGATGAGTTCGGACAGATGTTTCGCAATTTCAATTCCATGAATGACACGCTGCGAGATACGATGGGACAAATTGCTTCCCATACTCATCAGGTCGCTTCTACTTCCGAACAACTAACTGCAGGCTCCGAGCAAACGAGCAAACGAGCAAAGCGGCAGAACAAATTACGGAGTCTATGTTGGAGGTTGCCAGCGGCACCGATGAGCAGACTACCATCTCTGAAGATGCAAGAAGCGTCGTATCCGAGATTACGGATAGCATGGATCAAATCGCTGAAGGTCTACAGCAAGTGAACGAACGATCCATGGTAACCGCCGAGAAAGCCGAACACGGAAATCAAAACGCTAAAGAAGTCACCGGGCAGATGAATCATATTTACCAGCGTGTAGAAGAACTGGCTGGTGCTGTGCATTCACTCGGAAAAAAATCGGAAGAAATCGACCATATTGTAGCGCTCATTACATCCATTTCCGAACAAACGAATCTGCTCGCATTAAACGCAGCGATTGAAGCAGCAAGAGCAGGCGAACACGGTAGAGGATTCTCTGTTGTAGCAGATGAAGTTCGTAAACTGGCTGAACAATCGTCGCAATCAGCAAGTCAAATCAGCCATCTTATTACTGAGATTCAACAAGAGATGCGCCGTGCAGCCGAAGTGATGAATGAGACGAATATAGAGGTGAAGCAAGGGATTGAGATGGCGGATAGCGCATCCAGTTCATTTGAAGACATACTCGAAGCCGCGGAGGAAGTGTTTACCCACGTGAAAGATGTAAATCGTGTCGTACTAGAAATGGATGCGAAAAAGGAAAAAATGACGGAAGCCGTAAATCAAATCGCCCGGATTTCCGAACAAACGGCAGGACTCACCCAGGGCGTAGCAGCAGCAGCGGAAGAACAAAATGCTTCTATGGAAGAAATCGCATCCGCTTCGCTTACACTTACAAAAATGGCTGAAGAATTAAACGATGTAATGAGTAGATTCAAAGTCTAACCATAAGAAACAGGGCGGAATTTATATCCCGCCCTGTTTGTCTCTTTTGATTAATTAACGACTTTGCATATTTTGGGTATGAGCTACTGCCTCTTTCTCCGCTTTTTTCTTGAGTGCAAGATGTGTGATAAATTCAAAAATGACGTTGGAAGCAGCATTCGCTGTAATCTGGCCATGATCAAAAGACGGTAGCACTTCTACTAAATCGAAAGCGACGAAATTAAGTCCTTCCAATCCCCGTACAAGCTGCAACGCTTCCGTTGTCGTCGCTCCAGCCACTTCGGGCGTACCTGTTCCCGGAGCATAGGCCGGATCAATGAAATCAATATCGAATGAGAGGAAGAGCGGTCCATCGCCAACACGGTTACGGATGCGTTCAATAACGGCTGGAATACCCATCTCCTGCACCTCGTGCATTTCCACTACATCAAAGCCCATCTTACGTGCGTCATCAAGATCAGCCGGTTCATACAATCCTCCACGCATGCCGACTTGAATGCTCCGACTCGTGTCTAGCAGCCCTTCCTCATACGCCCGGCGGAACGGTGTGCCATGATTGTACTTCTGTCCAAAATAAGAGTCCCACGTATCGCTATGAGCATCAAAATGAACAAGTCCGACCGGACCATATTTCTTAGCAACAGCACGTAGCTCAGCCAACGTAATCGAATGATCCCCTCCAATTGTAATCGGTACGACACCCTTTTCAAGAATCGGAAGCAATCCTTCTTCAATTTTTTGGTACGATTCTTGGATATAGCCTGGAACAACCGATAAATCTCCATAATCTACACCGGACAAATAATCGAATACATTGATTTTGCGTACCGGATTGTATGGACGAAGCAGAATGGAGAAGTCTCGTACCGCTCCCGGACCGAACCTTGCTCCGACACGGAATGAAGCTGCCGTATCAAACGGGGCTCCCAAAACTACAAAATCTACATCTTCTGTCGTCTGAACATAAGGCAATCGCATAAAGGTACGAACTCCACAAAAACGTGGAGATTCAAATGAGTCTGCTGGTTGATATTTTTTTGTCATGGTGTTTCCCTCCAAGTTCTCTCCCGAATTTTTTATCCTCACTATATTTCACAAAGCAAAAACCATGCCATTATCTCTATATAAGGAATGTAAGGGAAAAACCAAGGGATATTAGGTTTAAGCAAAGATAGTAATCTTGTTTCTGATTCATTTATGAATCGATATGACTAGAGGTTCGATTGTTCACGCTTTCCTCGGTACTTTTGCAGCCTTCGCACAACAGAAGGCTGACTGATTCCTAGATGCTTAGCCATCTCATGTGTCGTTCCATACTTCTGATACGCCTGCAAAACCACTTTCCCCTCCACATCCTCAAGAATATCTTTGAGTTTGTAGGACCCGGTAAGCTTTGTAGCTTCCACAATTTCAATATCTTCACGCAGCGATTCTGGAAGATGGTGTAATGAAATAGACGATTCATCCGTTGTTACGACAAGCCTTTCGATTACATTCTCCACTTCGCGTACATTGCCGGGCCAATCATAGCGCAGGAATGCCTCTGTAGCCGATTCTTCCAGCCGCTTGGTTAACCCGTATTTCTTAGAGAATTTCTCAAGAAAGATCTGAATAAGCGGAAGAATGTCTTCCTTTCTCTCACGAAGCGAAGGGACTTCAATCGGAACCACATTCAATCGAAAATATAAATCCTGGCGAAATCTTCCCTCTCGCACCATCTCCGCCAAATTTCGATTCGTTGCTGCAATAAGACGAAAATCCACTGTTTTTGCTTTTGTACCGCCGACTGGTGTGATTTGCTTTTCCTGAATTACCTTGAGCAGTTTAGCCTGTAAGGCTAAGGGCATCTCACCAATTTCATCAAGAAACAGCGTTCCTTTATCGGCTAATTCGATAATTCCCGGCTTGCCTCCCTTATTTGCTCCAGTAAACGATCCGGACGTATAGCCGAAAAGCTCCGATTCGAGAAGCCCTTCCGGGATTGCACCGCAGTTGATCTCGATAAACGAATTGGCTTTTCTTCCGCTTTTTCTGTGGATAGCCTTAGCGATTACGTTCTTTCCGACGCCTGATTCTCCAAGCAGGAGCACTGTTGTGTCTACCTTCGCAACACGCTGCAAAAGCGTCATTACTCGCTGCATCTGAGGGCTTTCTGCTATAAATCCCGGTATACGCGTCTCTTTTTCACGCAGCTCTTCCAACTCGCTTTCGTATCGCTTTACCTGTTCTGTAAGCTGTTCATACTTCTCTTTTAGTGCCATAATTTCAGTCATATCATGAGAATAGCTTATTACCCTTGTAATCTGTTTTTTCTCATTAAATACAGGATAACCTGTGGCCATCACAACCCGGCCGGTTCTTGTACGCTGGATAATTTCCTGTTTTGATTTCTTATTTAGTACTTGTACACTCACAGAAGGGTTGAAAATTTGTTTTGCTTCTAATTCATTCACACTTTTCCCGTATAATTCTTCTGGGTCCACTCCGTATATCTCCTGACAGTTATTGCTCACACGCAGCACACGGCCTTCCCCATCTGTTACAACAATATTATCTTTCGATGTTTCGATAATGGCGGCGAGTTCCTTTAATACGTCCTCTATGTTTGTTTCCTGATTTTTCATATTGAATCCCCCATCTTCCTTGATACAAAATTGAATAAAACTCACCTTATTTTTATTCAAAAATGAATCAAATTGCAAGTTAATCTTTAAAAATCAGTAAATTTACTATTGGCACGTTACTTGCTTTGTAAATATTTTAAGAAAAATAAAACAACATATCTGTTTATCAAGGAGGGTTTATATGCATACGTTAGATATAGTTGTTATGGTCATTTATTTCCTTGCATTAATCTTCGTAGGATTCATCGGGGCAAGAAGGGCCAAAACATCGGAGGATTATATTGTAGCTGGGCGTAATCTGGGCTTCACAATGTATCTATCCTGTCTGGCTGCTGTAATTCTTGGAGGCGCTTCCACCATTGGAACGACCAAACTAGGATACCAATATGGAATCTCAGGTGTATGGCTCGTATCGATGCTCGGTATCGGAATTATTGGTCTCGGCCTATTTCTAGTAAAGAAAATTTATCATTTAAAAATCCTTACCATTAGTGAACTGCTAGAGTTGCGATTTAACGCACAAACAAGATTTATCAGCGCGGCAGTAACAGCACTGTATGCTATTATGGTTACCGTCACACAGGTTATCGGGATGGGAACCATCCTAAATGTATTGGTTGGCTGGGATTTGACCTTATCCATGCTCGTCGGTGGAGGCATTGTGCTTTTCTACACGCTGCTTGGCGGCATGTGGTCAGTTACAATGACCGATATTGTCCAGTTTGTAATTATGACAATCGGTATTTTTCTTGTCATGCTTCCGCTTAGCATCTCAAAAGCAGGCGGCTGGGCGAACCTTCAGCAGACCTTGCCTGCTTCCTACTTTGATTTTACAGGTATTGGTTGGAGTGAGATTCTATCTTATTTCTTACTGTTTTGTCTTGGAATGGTTATTGCGCAGGACGTATGGCAGCGGATTTTCACAGCAAAAACCTTAAAAATCGCTCGTACGGGCACGATCGGAGCAGGTGTATACAGCTTCCTGTACGCTTTAGCTGTCAGCATTATCGGGATGTGCGCGTTTGTAGTACTACCTGGATTAAACGATCCACAGAATGCTTTTGCGCAAATGGCCGTAACAATACTGCCAACCGGCTTATTGGGAATCGTGCTGGCCAGCGTAGTCTCAGCATTGATGTCTACAGCTTCGGGAACGCTACTTGCTTCTTCTACATTAATTGTAAACGATATTATCAAGCGTTTCTCTAAGAAACCGATGAGTGAAACTCGCTTTTTGCTAACTTCACGTATCACCACATTAATTATCGGCCTTATTGTTATCACCTGCTCTATTTGGATTCAAGATGTTCTTGTAGCACTGGATGTCGCTTATGCAGTTCTTTCAGGCTCTGTGTTTCTCCCGATTATTCTCGGATTGTTCTGGAAACGGGCGACTGCAAAAGCAGCTTTCTTTTCTATCGTTATCAGCGCGATTGTTATTATCACTGGCTTAGCTATTGAAGGACTCACATCTACAAATCCGATTCTATACGGACTGGCTTCAAGCCTTGTTTCTATCGTACTTATTTCTTATTTCGACCCGTCAAAAAACTTATCTGAAGCAGAGAAGAAGATGGAGCAAGTGTACGAAACTCCTGAACAAAAGCAGAATGCATTATAATAAAAAATACACAACAAACAGGGCGGGAATATTTCTCGCCCTGTTTGTTATCCGCCATGTTCTACGATGAGTTAGTAAGACATTCCTTTACTATGGTAAACAGCAGCCGGACCATAAAGATGTGGGCGACGTTCGCGAAGCATGGTATAGAACTCCTGACGATAACGCTCTGTATCAGATGTATCAATTTCAGCGTAGATATATCCTTCTTCTTCCGCTTGTACTAGCTCTTCCCAGATTGCGTCATATATCCGGCTTGCGCCAAAAAAATTGAGTGTACCATTTGATCCAACAAGATTGCACGTAACTAGTGGCATCGTGTTATCCAACGCACGGGCCATGCTGAATCTGACATAAGGATTGCGGTAAGGCTTCCCCCGTACCCTTGTATTCTACCTGTTTAGCTATTACATTGTCCTGCTTATTCTCCACTAACGGCACAGCAACGCCTACAGCTTTCATTAATCCTCCGTATATGACCGCAGTCAACAGAAACGTAAGCACTGTAGCGCCTGTAGCTAACGGCTGTACATAAGTGAAATAGTACGCAAACAAAGCGCCACCCAGGTATGCAATATATGCAAAAAGATTTACACCTCCCTGATACCAGTACACTTTACGTTCTCCTGAAATGATTTCTTCGGCATAGTATCTACTTTTCTTCAGGATATAGCAATCTACCAGAAACACAGCAATAACCGGAATAAACAAGGAGAAATAGAGAGTTTTATTCATTATTGAATTATTTTTCGATTCAATAATGAATAAAACTCTACCTGAAAATCAGGTAGAGTTCCTTCTTTTAATCATTCACCCATTCTAAGAACGTCGCTTCATCAATTACCTGAATACCAAGCTCATTCGCTTTCGCCAGCTTTGATCCAGCCGCTTCACCGGCAACGACCAAATCCGTCTTCTTGCTAACACTGCCTGACACTTTACCTCCGCGCACCTCTATTAATTGTTGCGCTTCCTTACGGGTCACTTGCTCTAGCGTCCCGGTCAATACAACCGTTTTGCCAGAAAACGGCGAATCTGTCTCAACTTCTTCCGGACGCAGACCCTTATATTCCATATTCACTCCAGCCTCGCGCAGTCGATTTATCGTCTCTGTCACTTCCGGCTTTTCGAAATATTTCACGACACTTTCCGCAATTTTTACTCCAATTTCATGGATGGAGATAATCTCTTCTTCTGTAGCCTGCTGTAGCTTCTCCATCGTTCCGAATTGCTGTGCCAATAGGCGCGCCGCTTTCTCACCTACAAAACGAATACCGAGTCCGAACAACAGTCGCTCTAACGAATTGTTCTTACTCGTCTCGATGGCCTTCAACATATTGTCGACCGATTTCTCTCCCATACGGTCTAATTCAAGCAGTACTTCCCGATTCAAATAATAAAGATCAGCCACACTGCGAATCAGCTCATGCTCATACAGCTGGATAACAACTTTTTCTCCTACACCGTCGATGTTCATAGCATTACGAGAGACAAAATGAATAATCCCTTCACGGATTTGCGCAGAACATTGTGGGTTAATGCAGCGCAATGCTACTTCCTCATCCAGACGAACAAGTTCACTTGCGCAAGCCGGACAATGGGTTGGCATATGATAAGGCTGTTCATCGCCGGTCCGCATATCCGTCTTGACCGCTACGACTTCCGGGATAATGTCGCCCGCTTTCTTCACCACGACATGGTCTCCAATCATGATGCCCTTCTCCCGGATAATATCTTCATTATGCAGTGATGCCCGTTGAACTGTCGTACCAGCCAGGCTTACCGGGTCAAGGATGGCCGTCGGTGTAACCGCACCGGTGCGACCGACCGTAACTTCAATATCGCGCAGCACGGTCACCGCCTCTTCTGCCGGGAACTTGTAAGCAATCGCCCAACGTGGAGTCTTCGCGGTAAAGCCGAGTTCTTCCTGATATGCAAGGCGATCCACTTTCACTACAATACCGTCAATATCATAAGCCAGCTCACTACGCCGCTCCTGCCAGCCTTCAATAAAGGAAATAACCTCATCGATCCCGTCGCATATACGGCGTTCAGGATTCACCTTGAAACCGAGCTCATCCAGCATGCTAAGTGCCCCGCTGTGCGTATCGACAGGCAGTACATCTTCACCAACCATAGAATACAGAAAGATGTCAAGTGAACGGGACGCAGCGATTTTCGGATCGAGCTGACGCAGCGATCCAGCCGCTGCATTGCGCGGATTGGCAAATAGCGGCTCTTCACGCTCTGTACGTTCCCTGTTCAACCGTTCGAACGCCCGGCGTGGCATAAAGGCCTCTCCACGTATATCGATTGTAAGCGGCTGCTTCAACTTAACCGGAAGCGAGCGTATGGTACGCAGATTTTGCGTAATGTCTTCTCCTGTACGGCCATCGCCCCGAGTTGCACCGCGCACGAACATTCCGCCTTCATAACGTAGCGAGACAGCTAATCCATCGATTTTCAATTCGCACATATAGCGAATCGCATCGTCAACTCCAAGCCCTTGCCGAACCCGGCGGTCAAAGTCACGTAAATCCTGCTCATCGAACGCGTTCCCCAGACTGAGCATCGGCGTGGTATGCTCCACCTTCTCGAAAAACTCTAAAGGTGGCCCTCCCACACGTTGGGTCGGGGAATCCGGCGTGAGCAGCTCAGGGAAATCCCCTTCAAGACGAATCAGCTCCTGCATGAGCCGATCCCATTCATGATCGGAAATTTGCGGGTCATCTTTCACATAATATAAATAGTTATGCTGCTCGATTATGTGACGCAGTTCCTCCACCCGCTGAATAGCCTCGTTTCGATCCATCCTGTGTCCCTCGCTTACCTTTAGATAGTCAGAAAATGAACGTTTTTTCTATGCTTTTTCAATCGGCGCAAACTTGGCCAATAGTTTCTTCAATCCGGTCGGGTTCGGAAATGCGATCGTCAGCTCCAAATCCTGTCCGCTTCCCTTAATGGATACGACTGTACCGGTACCCCACTTGCCGTGTGCAACCTTGTCACCGGCCTTCCAATCCATTGCCTCTGCGCCTTGTCCGCCTGAGGCTTTCGATGTACTGCCTGTCGGCTGTTGCGAGCGCATTGATACTACCCCGCTACGCTGCTGCGGCTGTGCCATCTGGCTGTCCATACGCCCGGTACGGGCTGCCAGCCTTTCTTGCACTGTACCTTCCGCTTGAATGAGATGTTCAGGAATCTCCTCGATAAAGCGGGACGGCGCATTCATTTTTGTCTGGCCGTACAATGTCCGCATCAACGCTCGGGTCAAAAACAGCTCTTGTTCAGCTCGCGTGATGCCTACATACGCGAGACGGCGTTCCTCTTCCATCTCTACTTCTTCGAAAAGCGCGCGAGAATGCGGGAATATGCCTTCTTCCATTCCCGCCAGGAAGACCATCGGAAATTCGAGGCCCTTTGCGCTATGTAGCGTCATCATGACAACTGCATTGCCTTTGTCTTCTTCCGTTTCATCAAGCTTATCAATATCAGCTACCAGTGCAAGATCAGTCAAGAACGCCACAAGCGTCTTATCCTCATTAGTACGTTCAAATTCCATCGTAACAGAAAGAAACTCTTCAATATTCTCAACGCGGCTGCGCGCTTCAAGCGTACCTTCCCTTCGTAATTCTTCCCGGTATTCGGTACGCTTTAGTACCTCTTCCGCCAGTTCTGTCACGCTAAGGTACTCCTGCATACTTTCCAGTTCAGTAATCAAACGGGCGAACTTCACAACCGAATCAGTGAAACGGGCGCTCAGTCCTATCTGATCCACTTCCTGAATCGCCTTGTACATAGAGATACCCTGCTGGGCCGCATAGGTCGCGATTTTCTCCACTGTTCCCGCACCAATGCCTCGCTTCGGTACATTGATAATCCGGGTTAGGCTCAAATCATCATCCGGATTAGAGATAAGACGTAAATAAGCCAGCATATCTTTAATTTCTTTGCGATCGTAGAACTTCGTGCCGCCGACAATATTGTACGGAATGCCTGATTTCACAAAAACTTCCTCTATTACACGGGACTGCGCATTTGTTCGGTACAGAATCGCAACATCACGATATGCGCGCCCACGATCCACGGCTTTCTGGATTTGGTCGACGATATAATATGCCTCAGAGTGTTCGCTATCTGCCGTATAATAACGGATAACAGCTCCATCATCGTTTTCTGTCCACAGATTTTTCGGCTTGCGGCCAAAATTATTGCTGATTACTTTGTTAGCTGCTTCGAGAATTTTTTTTGTGGAACGGTAATTCTGCTCCAGCAAAATCGTGCGTGCGTTCGGATAGTCTTTCTCGAAGTTCAGAATGTTGGTAATGTCAGCTCCACGCCAACGGTAGATGGATTGATCGGAGTCTCCGACCACGCAAATATTTTTATGGCCTGCTGCCAGCATCTTTACCAGCATGTATTGAGCCCGGTTCGTATCCTGGTACTCGTCGACATGTACGTAGCGGAATTTCTTCTGATAGAATTCTAATACCTCCGGCACTTCTTCGAACAATTGAATGGTTTTCATGATCAAATCATCGAAATCAAGCGAATTGTTACTCTTAAGCTTCTTCTGATATAAGGTATATACCCGCTGAGACACCTGTTCGATCGGTCCCATGGCCATATCGCCATACTGCTCTGGCGTTTTCAATTCATTTTTTGCGGTACTGATGAATCCAAGCACAGCTCGCGGATCAAATTTCTTCGGATCGATATTTAATTCTTTCAGACACTGCTTAACGACCGAGAGTTGATCGCTTGAATCCAGAATCGTAAAGTTGCGGTTATATCCAATATGGTCAATGTCACGCCGTAACGTGCGCACACACATAGAGTGAAATGTCGAAATCCAAATATCTTCGGCGTCTGGTCCCACAATCGCTGAAACCCGGTCTTTCATCTCACGAGCAGCTTTATTCGTAAAAGTAATCGCTAGAATGCTCCACGGTGCCACTTTTTTTTCGCTCAACAAATACGCGATGCGCTGTGTTAGCACCCGCGTCTTTCCGCTGCCTGCTCCAGCCAGGAGCAAAAGCGGCCCGTCCGTCGCCAGCACGGCTTCCTTCTGCTGTGGATTCAATCCTTGTAGCGCGTCTTCCCTATTTATAAACAAGGCGGATAACTCCTTTCCCATGCAAACATTTCTTTGTCATTATAGCAAACATTCATTCCTATTTGTCCGCCGATTTCTTCGTCAATTTTCGACCGTCTTATCTTCCGACAGACTTAACAGCCTCCACTGTAGCCAACGCTTGTGTTACATCTTCATAAATGATATTTCCAATTATAACAGTGTCAGCCCACTGTGCCATTTCTATCGCCTGTTCCACACTGCGGATTCCTCCACCGTAGAAAATTCGGCTGTTATGCACGACCTTCTGCGCCGCCTGTACAAGGGCAGGGTTTCCATAGCTCCCGCTGAATTCAATATAAAGAATGGGAAGTTTCAGCATCTGATCTGCGAGGCGGGCGTACGCTTTCATCCCTTCCTCCGTAATATTGGTGCGGCTTTCGGTCAGCTTTGCTACCGCCGAATCTTCATTACCGACCACATATCCTTCCACAAACACTTCATCCCATTTAATAAACGGACCATGTTCTTCTAATCCTTTTACATGCATATTGAAAATCCATTCCGGATTCTGTGCGTTTAGCACCAACGGAATAAAGTATGCGTCAAACCCCGGCACAATAGCGTCTACATCGGAGACCTCCAATGCACAAGGTACGGCATACCGACGGATCCGACTCAACAAATCAATCGTATTGTCAAACGTTATATTTGTTGTACCTCCGACGATGATGGCGTCGGTACCTGATTCGCATACGGACTCAAGCGTTCCATCATCTATCTCTTTATCGGGGTCCAGTTTAAACACGTGTCTCCATTTGTCCATATCCATCGTTTCGTTCCTCCTCTTTGCCACGGGATCTTGCTTCCATTCGTTATGTATTACAATACAAAAGAAAGCACCTGTCTTCCAGTTTTGCCTGAAAAACAGGTGCATATCGCTCTTTATCCCGCCTTAACGGGCAGTAATCCCCCCCACCTCAAGACTTGGAAAAATCGAGGAAATATAGATGGGGAATAAACTGCCCCTAAAGGTCCGATAAGTTCAACTAACACGCAGTAGGGGATGAAGAATCCCCTACTGCATGAAGTTTCACTTTATCCTTTTTTCTTATCGCCCAGTCGGTCCAGCGCCGCCATATATCCGCCATTGCCATAGTTGAGGCAGCGTTTTACGCGGGAGATGGTCGCCGTGCTTGCACCGGTCTCTTCTTCAATCTGACTGTATGTTTGCTTGTCGCGCAGCATACGTGCCACTTCCAGGCGCTGCGCCATCGACTTCATTTCATTTACCGTACATAAATCATCAAAGAATAAATAACAATCTTCCATCGAGTCCAATGACAGAATCACTTCGAATAGCTGTTCCAGCTCTTTGCCTTTGATTTTATCCAATTGCACCGACTTTTCCTCCGTTCCGGGCACACTACTCTTTAAGCAAGTACCGCTTTACATTATTTAAGAAGTAAAGCATGCGCTATTTTTATAATATGAAATTCGCCACGGTTTGACAAGGAAAACGTTTTCCGGCAAAATAGGCGATCGTTATTCAAACGTCAGGTGCTCAGCAAACGAAGGCGTAGTCGGAACAACATTCACCCAGGTCGTACCTGGATACAGTGGCAACTCAACGCCGTTCTGATAGGCGCGAATCGCTCCGTCTCTACGCTCCCATGTCACCTTCAGCGCCTGCCCTCGTTGGAAGAGATAGCCTTCGCCCGGTCCTATGGTATCAATTTCCAGACGACCTTCACCATCAAGCGTACGGTGCTGTGCCGCAATGACAAGCACATTGGTAGCAGTCAACTGTTTTCCCGTCTCTTTATCCATATGTGGTTTGCCTGCCGTGAGCCTCATATATTGTTTTGTATTCGGATCATACTCGTATCCGGCCGTATTTCGTTTGGAATAGCGAACACTTATCTTGGTTCCCGGTTCCCCTTGTACGACATCCCCTTCTTTCATAAATGAGAATACAGGCACGTCTCCGCCCAGGTTGTAGCCTTTTTCTGATGCTCCCTTACGTAGCTTTTCAATGCTTGTATACAGATTGTGCGGCGCCTTACGCGATTTGTCACGCCAGTACGCTTTCGGATAAGCATAAATCTCATCCATGTCCGCGTAGTTTCCATTGCGAATAATGCTCAACGCAGCGACGCTGCCGCCAGCGTGGGACATAATAGCGTCAAACCCTTGTCCAATCTCGATATTATAAGGACGAATGCTACGCACGGGACCGACAGTCTCCGGCGAATGGCTTTGATAGAATGCCATAAAACGGGTAATTAATCCTTCTTCCAGCATCTCATATACCATATCTGCTTGGTCCAGACCGGATTGGGGCCTTGCCTTAGAATGGTTATTGATCATAACCATAACGACCCGATCTGTACTCTGCATCTCCACCGGCAAGCCAGTCAGTGGCGCTGTTATTTCCGGCACCTGGGTTTGCGCTTTTTGTACCGGAACGGCCTGATTATTTCCGGCAGGAACGGGCGGCGGTTCGGCTTGATTACTGCATCCTGCGGCCGTTGCGGCAAGCGCGACTGATAGCAACAATGCGGCTGTTTTCTTGTATATCATATTTCCCCTTCTTTCTCGTTATCTCCTATCCTGTAAATCGAAAAAAAACCGTCTCCCTATCTATTATGTCGGAAGACGGCTTGTCATACTCTATAAAAATTGATTATATATGAAAATTCTTTCGCAATCTGTCTGCTTCATAGCTGGCGGGCACGATATCACTATTCTAGCATCTTTTGCCCATTACTGACTGACATATCATACCCAGACTATATACATCTGATTTGATACATCGACCAATTTTTATGGTGGGAGGTAAGAAAAGAAGGAAGAGCGGTGGGCGGGAGCGGTCGGAAAAAGACACGCTGGCCTTTCTTCTGCCGGATCGCAGGGCGCATCCACCCTCTTCTTTTTTCTGAATCTCCTCCTTCTAACCACACTCCCCTGTCAAAATATCAAGCGTAATTTATACAGGCATCAAGGATGGCCTAGTGCCCGCCAAGATATGCCATTTTTATTTGATCGCTCTCGTTCAATTCACTGGCTGTTCCAGAAAGAACGACACGTCCGGTTTCGATAACATACGCACGATTGGCGATGGAAAGTGCCATATTTGCATTTTGTTCAACAAGCAGGATCGTTGTGCCTGTCTGATTGATCTCTTCAATGATACGGAAGATGGTCTTTACAAGCAACGGCGCCAGTCCCATCGAAGGCTCGTCCAGCAGCAGAAGCTTCGGACGCGCCATTAACGCCCGGCCCATTGCCAGCATCTGTTGTTCCCCGCCGGAAAGCGTGCCCGACAGCTGTTTGCGACGTTCCAGCAAACGTGGGAACAGCTCATATACTCTCTCAAAATCCTGGCGGATACCGTCTTTATCTTTGCGCAGGAATGCACCCAATTCAAGGTTCTCTTCTACCGTCATATTCGCAAAGACACGGCGGCCTTCCGGCACATGAGAAATACCTTGCTTTACGATCGCCTGCGCCGCTTTACCTCCAATAGACTGATCCATGTAGGTAATGCTCCCTTGCTTTGGCTTCAACAGACCGGAAATCGCTTTGAGCAGCGTACTTTTTCCTGCTCCATTCGCGCCGATTAGCGTTACGATTTCTCCTTGATGAATCTCAAGCGATACGCCTTTCAATGCTTGAATATTGCCGTAATATACATTGATTTCTTCTACTTTTAACATTAAGAAACCTCCTCGCCGAGATACGCTTCGATAACCTTCGGATTGTTTCGAATATCCTCCGGCGAGCCTTGCGCGATTAATTGTCCATGATCAAGCACATAAATTCGCTCGCATACCCCCATGACAAGCGGCATGTCATGCTCAATGAGCAGAATCGTCAGGTTGAATTCTTTGCGGATAAAAGCAATCAGGTCCATTAATTCTTTCGTTTCCTGTGGATTCATGCCTGCTGCTGGTTCGTCAAGCAACAATAATTTCGGATGCGCCGCTAATGCCCGGGCTATCTCAAGCCGGCGCTGTTGTCCGTATGGAAGGTTTTTAGCCATCTCATACTTCAAGCCATCCAGGTTAAAAATCTTGAGGAATTCAACTGCTTTTTCTTCCATCTCTTTCTCTCCGGAGAAATGGGAGGGCAGACGCAGAATCGAGCTCAGGATCGAGTGCTTGGCCAATGAATGATATGCGACCTTTACATTGTCGAGCACCGATAAGTCGCCGAACAGCCGAATGTTCTGGAATGTCCGGCTAATGCCTTTACGTGTAATCTGATATGGCGCTAATCCGTTCAACTTCTCACCGCCAAACAGAATCTGTCCTTCCGTCGGCACGTATACGCCAGTAAGCAAATTGAAGAACGTCGTCTTACCCGCTCCGTTCGGACCGATAAGCCCGATAAGCTCTCCCTGGTACAATTCTGCATTGACACCGGATACGGCTTTCAATCCGCCAAATTGTATGCCAACGTTGTCTACTTTAAGCAGCGGTGTGTTTGCCATCCGGCTTCCCTCCTTTGACGCCATTGCGTTTCTTTGTGAAAAAATGCGTAATTTCTTTCGTACCCATCAATCCCTGCGGACGATAAATCATCATAACAACAAGTACAAGGCTGTAGATAATCATCCGTGTCTCTGGATAATCCTGCAGGAAGGTGGAGATAATCGTCAGCAATATAGCAGAAACAACCGCACCTGACATACTTCCGAGGCCACCTAGTACAACAAAGATTAAGATGTCGAACGATTTCAGAAAGCCGAAGTTGGTCGGCTGGATAATATAGAAGTTATGTGCGTATAAGCCGCCGGCAACACCTGCAAAAAACGAACCGATGGCGAATGCGACTACTTTATAGTAGGTTGTGTTAATGCCCATAGCATCAGCTGCAATCTCATTCTCCCGAACGGAAATGCATGCACGGCCATGCGTGGAATTCGTAAAGTTTACAATGACGATGAGCGTGATGAGAAGGCAGACGAAAAGCGTCGTCCAGTCTGTCATATGAGAGACCTGCATTCCACTGGCTCCTCCCACATAATCAATGTTCAGGAGTGTAATCCGGATAATCTCCCCGAATCCTAATGTTGCAATGGCCAAATAATCACCCTTAAGACGTAGACTCGGAATACCGATAAGCAATCCGGCGAACGCAGCCACAACACCACCCGCAATAAGCGCCACACTAAACGGCAAATGCAATTTCATTGTAACAATCGCCGAAGCGTACGCCCCGACAGCCAAAAATCCCGCATGACCAATAGAGAATTGACCGGTAATACCAATAATTAGATGCAAGCTTACCGCAAGAATAATGTTGATGCAGATAAAATACAATGTATTCTCATAGAATTTATTGAGCATCGACGACGATGAGAGCACCTGTACCACAATATAAACAACAACCGCCAGAAGAATGGATAACCAAAAACCTTTTGTCTGCTTTTGCTTCACTTCTTTCACCTACACTTTCTCCCTGATGTTCTTGCCAAAGAGTCCGGAAGGCTTGAAAATCAGAATTAAAATTAGGACAACAAAAGCGACTCCATCCCTCCACAGCGAATAACCAACAGCACTTACTAGAGACTCTACGACACCGAGAACAAGCCCGCCAACCATTGCCCCTGGAATAATACCGATACCGCCCAGCACTGCCGCAACGAATGCTTTCAGCCCAGGGATAATCCCCATCAGCGGTTCGATTTTAACGTAATAGATTCCAAAAATAACACCTGCGGCACCTGCAAGCGCCGAACCGATGGCAAATGTCGCAGAAATAGTATTATCTACGTTAATCCCCATCAAGCGGGCCGCTTCTGCATCGTATGAAACCGCTCTCATCGCTTTTCCTGTTTTTGTTTTATGAACGATAAATTGCAGGATAATCATCAGTGCAACTGAAACGCCAAGAATAAGAATGGACTGACTGTTGATAGTCACGCCGAAAATCTCAAAGCTCTTGCTCGGTAGCACATCGGCGGGATACGCTTCCGGTTGCGCCCCTCTCACATAAATCGTTCCATATTCGATAAATAAAGAAACACCAATGGCCGTAATCAATGCAGCAATCCTTGTCGCATTTCGTAGTGGCTTATAAGCAATACGCTCAATCAAAACACCGAAAACAGCGCAAATTGTCATAGCCAGCAGCAGAGCCGGGAAGAAGCTCAATCCCATAACCGTTATCGAATAAAAACCTACAAAGGCTCCTACCATAAAAACGTCGCCATGGGCAAAGTTAATGAGCTTAATAATCCCGTAAACCATCGTGTAACCAAGAGCAATGAGCGCATATATACTACCAAGCGAAATACCGTTTATAATCTGCTGTACTATTTCCATGACTGTACTCCCCCCGGATAACACTTTCACGCAATACCGCGGTAATGCATCCCATAAAATTCTGAATGGGGGGCAAGCCCCCCATTCTTTTACTTACCATTTGTTTACGGATTTACTTTCGCCGCAAATTTTTGTGTACCGTTTTCAAATTTCAGAATAGTTGCAGCTTTAATCGGATTATGCTGAGGGTCAACTGTGAATTTTCCAGATACAAGTGACAGATCTTTCGTTTGTGCCAGCGCGTCTTTAATCTTCACAGGGTCCAGGTCTCCGGCACGCTTCAAGCCGTCTGCCAGGAAATATACAGAGTCATATCCTAATGCGTTAAATCCGTTAGGCGATTTGCCGCTGTATTTCGCTTTGAATGCTTTAACGAACTCTTTAATTTTTGGATCTGGATCATCAGATGCGTAGTGAGCAATCGTATACGCATTGTTCAATGCATCTTTTCCTGCAAGTTCAACCAGCGTCGGAGAATCCCAGCCATCTCCACCCATCAGTGGTGCTTGAATTCCCATTTCGCGCGCCTGCTTGATGATAAGGCCAACTTCTTCATAATATCCAGGGATAAAGATGAAGTCAGGGTTCGCTGCTTTGATACGTGTAAGGGTTGCGCGGAAATCCGTATCTTTCGCTACATACGCTTCTTTTGCTACAACCTTGCCACCGTTTGCAGTAAATGTTTTCTCAAAGGATTCTGCCAGCCCTTTCGCATAGTCGCTCGCATTGTCCGCAAAAATAGCTGCATTGCTCACTTTAAGCTCTTTGGAGGCGAAGTTAGCCGCTACCGTTCCCTGAAATGGATCGATGAAGCACGTACGGAACATGTAATCCTTTACTTTGCCGTCTTCGCCTACCGTAATTTGCGTGTTCGTCCCAGCTGGTGTGATAACTACCGTTTTGTTATCCATAGCGATTTGCGCTTCCGCTAGCACAGCTCCACTTGTAGCCGGACCAATAATCGCCGTCACCTTCTCCTGGCTTGTCAGCTTAATCGCTGCATTGGTTGATTCAGCAGGTTCCGACTTATTATCGACCTTTATTACCTCAAGCTTCTTCCCGTTAATTCCGCCGTTTTTATTGATTTCTTCGACGGCTAGATCAATCCCCTGACCGGCAGATTGACCATAGGAAGCAGTACCACCGGAAAGCTCCAGGTTCGCTCCGATTTTAATCGTGTCGCCGGACGCGCCTTGACCACCTGAACCCGCGGAGCCTGTATCTTTTGCTCCGCCACAACCTACCACCATTCCTGCAGATAGCATGAGAGATAAGAAAATGCCTGCCACTTTTCTCTTCTTCATTGAGTAACCCCCATTTTTGAATAAAATAAATTCTCTTGTATCACCGCTCATTTATCTTGCTTCTAAACCAATCCCCCTTATTACACTCATCTAAATTGCTTGATCAATAAAATTCTTTCCAATAAAGAAATTATTCTGAAAACATTCTACCCTATTCTTACGTTTTCGTCTAGTAATATAGTAATTTGTTTTTAAAAAAAGTATACCTTTTTACATAAGCACTTTTTTACTCATACTATACTTGGAAAAACAATAGAGAAATCTTCTTTTTTCTTTATGAACTTCTTGATACGTTAACTTATTTTCCAGAGAAATACAGAAAAAAATATGTATATTCCTTTGTTCTTTTCGCATGATAAAGAACGAGATGAACAAGCTTTTTGTAGAGGAGCAAGGTGAAAAATGAAGAAAAATGTAGGATTATGTGACGCATTCATTCGCATTACGGTTGGACTTATCGGCCTTTCTTACAGCACTGCCCGTATGGTGCAGCGTCCTTATCGCATGTCCCCCATTATTATCACCATATTAAGTGCGATGAAAATCGCGGAAGGAATCACCCGTTTCTGTCCGCTGCTTACCATGTTCGGCATCAGCACAGAGGATGAAGATGGCAAACGGCCGTACCGTATCTATAGTTATCCACGTCGCTTCAAATAGTGTGAGGAAAAGCATACAAAGGAGGAAGCCGAAATGGATCGACTCATGTGGGAAGTAGTCAGCGACAATCTGTACGTTATCTTAACCGTAGTCGCTTCCATTATTATCGTAATTTATATGTGGGTTAAATATAACAGCAGACCGGGTGGCCGTTATAAATCATAGCCACAAGCCGAAAAAGAGGAAAAGACAGGTATCTTCTCCTCTTTTCCCATATTTACCATGGACGGTCCAGTTCATATAAATTGCGATAACGTGAAGAGGTTTGCAACAGTTCCTTGTGCGTTCCTCGCATGATGATACGTCCCTGATCCATAAAAAGAATATCATCCATGTTTTCAACACCGATTAAATGGTGGGTAATCCAGACTATTGTCCTCCCTTGCAAAGCATTAAACATCGTACGAAGTAAATCTCGCTCCGTTTTCGGATCAAGTCCGATAGTCGGCTCATCCAAAATGACAATGGGCGCATTCTTGAGCAAAATACGCGCTAACGCAATCCGCTGCCTTTCACCACCCGAGAAGCGTTGTCCGGCTTCTTCCATGTGTGTATCAAATCCATTTTCCAAAGAAGCAAGATAATCGTTTAGCTTTACCTGTTCCGCGACCCTGGCAATATCTTCAGGTGTTGCCGTCGGATCTCCTAATCGAATATTATTTGCTACCGTTGTAGCAAAAAGATATGGTTTTTGATTTAACACCGCGATTCGTTCATGGATTTTATCCCGGTAAGCCTGCGCGGCACAACCATCGATAGAAACCGTTCCCTCCAAAGGTGATAATATCCCCTGCAACAATTGAAGCAATGTTGTTTTGCCAGCACCGCTTTTCCCAATGATGGCGATTTTTTGTCCGTGTGGAATAGTCAACGAAATGTTCTGTAATGCCAGCCGCTCTTCTCCCGGATAACGGTAGGAAACTCGCCGTATATCGATTATCCCTTCATTCACTTCTTCTGCCACCACTCCTCCTTGTTCCTGCTGTTCCGGCATCTGTATACGAATATCATCAATACGCTGCATTGACTCCTCATAGGCAGGAATTTTCTCCACTGCAGCTGAGACAGGAACGAGCGCTTCCAGAATAGGAAGCACAACAAGTGTGAAAGCAGCAATATAGGCAGGATATATGTCTCCCGCACCCGCTTTGTTCCCTGCCCAAATTGCCACAGATACAAGAATAATGCCTGAGACAACTTGCAGCAGAAATGCTCTGTACTGGCTCCAGTAGCGCATTTTTTTATCTATGGCATTCATTTTAGATGAGCTGGCTGTAAATTGTTCCAGAAAAAATTTTTGCTTGCCGCTAATAAGCCAGTCGCTGAGGCCAAAAACCGCATCCGTCAACTGGCGATAAAGATGCGCTCGTCTTTTTTTATAGTCGATTTGTTTTCTTCTTAACAAATAAAGAGAGCACAGCGGGAAAACAAACAGGATAACACTGAGACAAAGGGCAATCCAGATCGCAAATTTCCAATCAAACAAAGTCAGAGGTAATATGGATGCTATAAATAAAACAAGGGCAAGAACAGTGGGAAAAACAGTTCGAATATATACATCCTGCAAATGCTCGATATCATCAGCAAGCGTCCCAAGCAAATCTCCTACTTGAAAACGGGAACGGACAAACAGCGCCTGCGGTTCCAGCATATCGTACAGCTTTACCCGCATATCGGATAATATTTTCAACACAGCATCATGTCCTATCAGTCTTTCAATATAACGCGTTACTGCCTTTGAAATTCCGAAGGTTCGAACAGCGACAATAGGTACATAAATTAACAAAATCGTTTCCGGTCGTTCGGCGGCCCGCGAAATTAAATAGCCAGAGACAAACATAAGCAGGGCCCCGGAAAGAACCGTAGCAAGACCAAAAAGAATCGTGATACTTAGCTGCCTGCTATATCGTTTCATGTACGGCTTGATGTATCGATCCATCTGCTTCATGCTGTATCTCCTGTCTGTGCCCGAATAAGCGCGTAATATGCTCCCCGTTTTTCATATAAATCATGATGTGTTCCAAATTCCTTTATTGTCCCATTCTCCATAACCAAAATAAGATCCATTTGCTTCATCCAATGCAAACGATGTGTTGCAAAAAAAACAAGCTTGTTTTTAAACAATGGTAGCATCATCAATTTAATATCATGCTCGGTTTCAATATCCAGATGGGCGGTCGGTTCATCAAAAAGCATAATCGGACGATTCTGGAGGAAAGCGCGGGCCAGTGCAATACGTTGCTCTTCCCCACCGCTCAGCACTCGCCCACCATTTCCTATTCTTTCCTCTATCCCATGGGGCAAAGAATGAACCCATTTCGCCAATCCGGTTACCTGAAGTGCCTGCTCTATATCCTGTTGTGATGCATCCGGAGCATATATGCGAATGTTATCAGCTATTGTACCCGCAAAAATGTACGGATGCTGAGGGATATATGTGATTTGCTGCTGCCACCCCGGCATCGCAAAATCGGTAACGGAAACACCGCCTATCGAAATGGATGCGGTTTGCGGCAAGGAGAAACCGGACAGTAAATCAATTAAGGTTGACTTGCCAGCACCTGATGCTCCAACAATTCCTATTTTTTGATAACCGTTCACTTGAAAGGTCACATCATGCAAACAAGCTGTCTGTCTGCCCTCATACTGCCTTGCCAGCTTTTCTACTTTCAGGGAAGTACACTCATTCCATTTCGGAATCGCCGCTCCGGTAGAGCCAGATGCCACGGCTTGCTTGGCAAGAATCTGATGAATCGTATCACCCGCCTCTTTTCCATCCATTGTCGCATGATAATCATTGCCCACCTCACGAACTGGCAGGAAATACTCCGGCGCCAGAATCAATATGGTTAACGCCGTCTGCAAATCCATGTTCCCGTCAATTAAACGCAAGCCCAAGCCAACAGCAACCACCGCAACCGAAAGACTGGAGAAAAAATCCAAAGAAAAGGTTGAAAGAAACGCAACACGTAAAGTTCGGTTAGTAGCAATCCGGTATTTATCACTAACCAGCGCGATCGCATGTCGGTGCTGCCTGCTTTTCCCGAGATATTTCAACGTTTCTAATCCTCGTAGAGAATCGACAAAATGACGTGACAATAATTGGTACGTACTCCACTGATCGTCCATTTTCTTACGCGCAACAAGACCTAATAAGATTAAAAAAGCAAGCATGATTGGCATGGTAAGCACCAAAATAACACCCGACACCGATTCCAGATAAAAAATGTATGTTAGCACAATAGCCGGAATGACCATCGTTGCGATGACTCGTGGAATAAATAATTCCATGTACGTTCGGAAGTGCTGAACCCCCTCCAAGCAAAGTGTTACCATATTCCCTGAGCCTGTCTTTCCAATTTCTCGCGGTCCCAGCATGAACAATTTCGCAAGCAGCTTTTTCTGCATATCGTATGCCGTTTTTTCGGCAAAGCGGTAGGATACCCTCTCTTTAATGAGTTGACTGGCCTGGCGAAGTAAAAATGCAGCCCCAAACCCGGATAACAGGAGAAGGACATCGTTGACCGATGCCCCCTTAAACATATTTGTAATAGCTGTTGCCAACATAACAGCCTGTAAAACAATAAACCCTGCCTGTAAAACAGTGAGCAAGCCAATTATGAAGAATACGCCTTTGATGCCTTTATAATGAAAAAGATGTTTATCCATTAGTACTCCAGATGCTCCTTATCAGTTACCCGCTTACGGAATACATAATAGCTCCATACTTGATAAGCGAGCACGAACGGTAGCAACGTAACAGCAACAATAGTCATCAGCTTCAAGGAATAGCTTCCGGAAGCCGCATTATATACTGTTAAATTGTTAACAACATCAATCGAGCTAATCATGACATTCGGAAAGAGTGCAACAAAGAATGAACTCGTCACAAGCGCGAGCACAAGGCCGGTTGAAACAAAACTCCATCCTTCCTTCTTTTTATACATGAAATAATATAAGCAAGCATATGCAATAATTGCTGCACTATACAGCGGAATCAGGAAGGTTCCTTTGTCCCTGAAGGCATCTGTATACAATGCAGTTAAAGAAACAAACAGCACCACCACTACGCCGATAATTACATATATTCTCTGTGCCATTCGATGGGCACGTTCTCGAATCTCGCCCGTTGTTTTTAAACCAATAAACATAAGCCCATGAAGATAAGACAACAGCACAAAGGCAATGCCGCCAACTACCGTATACAGATTCACAATATCTGTGAAACCAGCATACATATTCATCTCACCGTCGATGGGCAGTCCTTTAATCAGGCTGGCAAACATCACCCCCAGCAGGAATGGCGGTAGTAGGCTCCCGAGGAAAATCGACCAATCCCAGGCCAGACGCCATTGCTTCGCACCCACTTTACTGCGAAATTCAAAAGCGACCCCTCGGGCAATGAGAGCTAGCAATAGAATGACAAACGGCAAGTAAAATCCGCTAAATAATGTAGCATACCAGTGCGGAAACGCCGCAAACATCGCACCTCCGGCAGTAATTAGCCATACTTCATTCGCATCCCAGACCGGGCCAATTGTATTGAGCAAAATCCGTTTTTCCTGTTCGGTGCGGGCAAGGAATTTCGTGCCCATTCCAACACCAAAATCGAATCCCTCCAAAAAGACAAACCCGACGAATAATATGGATACTAGTAAAAACCACAGTTCACTTAAATGCATAATTATTTCCCTCCGTGTTAAATGGATCTGTGGCAGAAACATCCTCAGGCAATTTTTCATGCGGGCCCCGTTTGATTACTTTTACAAACAGGTAAACCATTACAATAGCAAGAATAGTGTAAATAAGAGAAAATGAAATTAGCGAGAACAAAAGTTGACCTGTTGACACATTTGGCGACACTCCGTCCGCTGTCCTCATTAATCCATTTACAACCCACGGCTGACGACCAATTTCCGACATAATCCAGCCAAATGAATTACCGATATACGGAATGAATATTGCCGCAACCATCCATTTCAAATACGCCGGACTTTCTTCCAACCTGCCACGCCATTGCAGAACAAGTCCTATTAGAGCAAGAAGAAGAAGGCCTCCCCCCATGACTACCATAATCCGAAAACTCCAGAAGGTCGTTTTTACAGGCGGTATATAATTTCCAGGTCCGTACTTTTGTTCATATTGCGCCTGAATGTTTTTCATTCCCTGAACAGATCCATGAAACTGCTCATACGCCAGGTAGCTAAGCATATAAGGAACTTCAACTCGCATCGTACTTTCCTGCTTATCAGTATCAATTAACGCAAAGACAGTCCATGGCGCAGGGTCCGGGCTATCGTCCCACAGCCCTTCTGCTGCTGCCATTTTCATTGGTTGAGCGCTGACAAGATATGTTGCCTGTGAGTGACCAGAAAAAGCAATGCCCAGTGCGCTGACCATACCGATAATAAGTGAGATTTGAAAAGAACGTTTAAAGAACTCCACATCGGCTTTTTTTAGCATTTTCCATGCACTTACTCCAACAATGAAAAAGGCTCCTGTAGTCAAACTCGCAAAAATCGTATGTGGAAAAGCAACCCACAGCTTCTGATTCGTTAGAACCGCAAATACATCATTCATTTCTGCCCGGCCATTTTGCAGCGTATAGCCAAGTGGATTTTGCATAAACGAATTAGCGGCTAAAATCCAAAAAGCGGAAAGTATCGTTCCAATAGATACAAGCCAAATACAAGCTAAATGTATCCTCTTCGGCAACTTATCCCAGCCGAAAATCCACAGACCGATAAAGGTTGATTCCATAAAGAAAGCAAGTAACGCCTCTACTGCCAGAGGTGCACCGAATACATCTCCAACAAATCGTGAATAGCTAGACCAATTCATTCCAAATTGGAACTCCTGCAAAATTCCTGTAACAACACCGACGGCGAAATTAATTAGGAAGAAGGCTCCCCAGAATTTCGTCATTTTTTTGTACAGTTCATTCTCTTTTAGCACATACATCGTTTGCATCACCGCGATGATGAATGCCAGCCCGATTGATAAAGGCACAAAGATGAAGTGAAACAGGGTGGTGGACGCAAACTGAATACGTGCCAAAATTAACTCTTCCATCGGTTTTCTCTCCTTTTTTATGTTTGTGAATTTTATCACGATATTATTGTAACAAACTACTTTTTTTACTTTGTGAAGTTTTGAAGAATAATCCATGAAAGATTTCGTACATTCCTGCGTCAAATTTTTGTACAGTAAAAAATATCATCTGCAAAATTCCCATCCGAATCTCTTGCATGATCAAAAAAACATGAGCACCCGCTCCACAAAATGGAGCAGATGCCCATGCCTCATTCTCTATCTTTTATTGTGCTCTGCCTTGCGCAGCGCCTTCGCTCCGATATCTGTACGGTAGTGTGCACCTTCAAAAGAAATGTGCTGCACCGTTTCATATGCTCTGCGCTGTGCCTCGTGCAAATCATTTCCCATTGCCGTTACACCTAGGACGCGGCCACCGTTTGTTACAGTATGTCCGTCTCGCTCTGCCGTACCAGCATGGAATACGACTACATCATCGGTATTTGCCGGTAATCCGGCAATTTCCCGCCCTTTTGGATAGGAGCCTGGATATCCTTCAGAGGACATGACGACGCAGACCGCTGCATCGCTTTTCCATTCCACCTGGCATTCCGAAAGCTTACCTTCCACTGCTGCAAGGAAAATATCCGCCAAATCGCTCGCAAGACGCGGGAGCACGACCTGGGTTTCCGGATCACCGAAGCGCGCATTATACTCGATAACTTTTGGACCTTTTTCAGTAATCATCAATCCGGTGTATAAAATACCACGGAACGGTCGCCCTTCGGCTACCATCGCTCTAGCCGTCGGGAGAACGATCGTATCAATCGCCTGCTGCACGATGGAATCATCCATGTGCGGTACAGGTGAGTATGTTCCCATTCCGCCTGTATTCGGTCCTTTATCATCATTGAATACCGGCTTATGGTCCTGCGAAGGAACCATCGGAATAACCGTCTCGCCATCCACGAAAGACAGCAGCGTCATCTCCTCACCCGCCAAATACTCTTCAATTACTACGCGTGAGCCAGCGCCGGAAAATACATCTTCCACCATCATAGAACGAAGAGCTTCTTCGGCTTCTTCCAACGTAAAGGCCACGGTTACTCCCTTACCTGCTGCTAGGCCATCCGCTTTAATCACGATCGGAGCGCCCTGCTTACGGACGTATGCCAAAGCCTCTTCGTATTTTGTAAATGAACGGTATGCTCCGGTCGGAATATTATATTTCTCCATAATGTCCTTGGCAAATGTCTTACTGCCTTCAAGCAATGCCGCTTCCTTTTTTGGTCCAAAAATCGCAAGTCCCTGTTCTTCAAAGAAATCGACAATGCCGTTCAAGAGCGGATCTTCCGGTCCGACAACCGTTAATCCGATATGTTCTCGCTTTGCAAATTCCGCAAGTGCAGCAAAATCATTCACATCCAACGAGACGCATTCAGCCATTTGAGCAATCCCGGCATTTCCTGGTGCACAATAGACATGTGATACTTTTGGACTTTGTGCAAGCTTCCATACGAGAGCGTGTTCGCGACCGCCGCCGCCGATAACGAGTACTTTCATAATCAGCTCCCTCTCCTTATCCTAGTGTTTGAAATGGCGCACTTTCGTGAAGACCATTGCGATACCGTGCTCATTGGCCGCTTTGATGGAATCTTCATCACGAATAGAGCCTCCTGGCTGGATAATGGCAGAAACGCCTGCTTTTGCCGCTTCTTCTACTGTGTCCGGCATTGGGAAGTATGCATCGGATGCCAATACGCTGCGGAAGGATTTATCGCCTGCCTGTTCAATTGCAATGCGGGCTGAGCCTACGCGATTCATCTGACCTGCGCCCACGCCAATCGTCATGTTGTCTTTCACTAACACAATAGCGTTAGATTTTACATGTTTGACGACTTTCCAAGCGAACAGAAGCTGCTGAATTTCTTCGCGAGTCGGTTTCCGATCGGTAGCGACTTCCAGGTCTGCTTCCGTAATCTGTTTCGTATCATCTTCTTGAATCAGTACGCCGCCTTCCACACTAGCTAGCTTCCAGTCCGCTTTCTCTTTGCTCACAATTTCTCCAAGCTCCAGCAAACGCAGATTCTTCTTCTCTTTCAGAATTTCAAGTGCTTCGTCCGTGAAGGATGGGGCCATGATGATCTCAAGGAAGATTTCTTTCAGTTGCAGCGCCGTTTCTTTATCAATCGGACGATTCGCCGCAATAATACCGCCGAAAATAGAAACTGGATCGGATGCGTACGCTTTTTGGTACGCTTCAAAAATCGTGTTCCCTATTCCTACGCCGCACGGATTCGTATGCTTCACCGCTACAACAGCCGGTTCGCTGAATTCTTTTACGATAGCGAGCGCTGCATTACCATCATTAATGTTATTATAGGACAGCTCTTTGCCATGCAATTGTTTTGCGGTAGCGATATTGCCCGCACCGGCTAACGGCTCGCGATAGAAGGCGGCCGACTGGTGCGGATTTTCGCCGTAGCGTAAATCCTGCACTTTTTCGTATGTTACCGTATACGTATCTGGCGTTTGCTCGCCGACTTGCTCCGTTAAATATTGAGAGATGAGTGCATCGTACGCCGCAGTATGGCGGAATACTTTTGCAGCCAGCTTGCGCTTCGTCTCCTCGGCGATGCTTCCGCTTGCCTTTACCTCTTCAAGCACTTTGCTGTAGTCAGCCGCATCGACGACTACCGCCACGTATTTATGGTTTTTTGCTGCAGAACGAAGCATGGTCGGTCCGCCGATATCAATGTTTTCGATCGCTTCTGCAAAAGGTACGTTAGGCTTGCTAATGGTAGCCTTAAACGGATACAGATTAACTACGACCAGATCGATTGGTGTAATGTTATGCTCAGCGATTTGCTGACGGTGTTTCTCGTCATCTCGCACTGCAAGCAGGCCGCCGTGAATGTGAGGATCAAGCGTTTTTAGACGTCCATCGAGAATCTCAGGGAAGCCGGTCACTTCAGAGATACCGATAACGTTTACGCCTTCCTTCTGCAGCAAGGTAGCTGTTCCTCCCGTAGAGATAATTTCTACGCCCAGTTTGTCCAGCTCTTTAGCGAATTCTACGATGCCTGTTTTATCCGAAACACTGATTAATGCCCGTTTTACTTGTACTCCACTCACGGTTTTTCCACTCCTTCACTGTATTCGAAATCTTCCGCTTCAATCTGCACTTGTCGTCCGTTCAGCTGTACCTTTCCACTTACGAGAAGCTGTACCACTTGCGGAAGCAACCGATGTTCTTCCTTATGAATGCGCTCGGCAAGTGCCGATTCATCGTCTTTTCCATATACAGGTACGGGACGTTGTACAATAATCGGACCCGTATCCATGCCTTCATCCACAAAATGAACAGTGATGCCCGTAATTTTCACTCCATAACGAAACGCTTGTCCAATCGCATCCTTACCGGGAAACGACGGCAGAAGCGAAGGATGAAGATTGATCATTCGTCCGCCATACGCTTTAAGCAGCGTATCACCAATAAGGCGCATATAGCCTGCGAGCACGATAAGCTCAACCCCAGCATTCTCAAGCCGTTGTAGAATCTCCCTCTCGAAGCTCGGTTTATCCGGATAATCCTTGGCATTGAATAGAAATGCGGGAACCTCATATTGTGCGGCCCGCTGTACTACGTATGCCTCCGGCTTATCGCAAACGAGCAATTCCACTTCCGCTCCGGTCAGTGTCCCGTTCTGTATGGCTTCCATGATGGCTGCGAAGTTCGATCCGCTGCCGGAAGCGAAAACGGCGATTTTCATTACCAGTTCACCCCGCCAAACTGTACATCTCTATCTCCCTGTACAATCCGTCCAATTACTTGCGCTTGTTCTCCGGCTTCCGTCAACACTCGAAGCGCCTCGTCCACATCGCTCTCCCGAACGATTGCGATCATGCCGATACCCATATTAAACGTACGGAACATATCTTGCTTCGAAACGTTCCCCTTCGTTTCTACCAGATTAAATACCGGTGGAATATTCCATGTACCGTATTCTATATGTGCGGCTGTGCCTTCCGGCAGAATTCTTGGGATGTTATCATAAAATCCGCCGCCGGTAATGTGCACAAGTCCATTAACTTTCACCTTTTCCAGTAAAGCCAGGCACGACTTCACATAAATCCGGGTCGGCGTAAGAAGCACATCTCCCAATTTGCCGCCCAATTCGGCTACTTCCTCATGAAGGGGCAGACCCGCGTCTTCAAGCAAAACTTTTCGCACGAGTGAAAAGCCATTGCTATGCACACCGCTGGATGACATTCCGATAATGATGTCTCCCGATGCGATACTTTTTCCATCAATCACACGATCCGCATCTACCACACCGACACTGAATCCGGCGATATCATACTCCGATTCCTCATACATGCCCGGCATCTCCGCTGTCTCGCCGCCAATTAACGCGGAACCAGACTGTTCGCAACCGTCAGCAATTCCTTTAACAATTGCCTCAATGCGTTCCGGAACAACCTTACCACAGGCCAGGTAATCAAGGAAAAAGAGCGGCTCTGCGCCTTGAACAACAATATCGTTCACGCACATGGCAACCGCATCAATGCCTATCGTATCATGCTTATCCATAGCAAACGCCAGCTTTAGCTTTGTGCCTACACCGTCTGTGCCTGAAACGAGCACAGGTTTTTTATATTTATTAATATCAAGTCCAAATAGCGCGCCGAAGCCACCCAAATCCGTCAAAACCTCCGGGCGGAACGTACGCTTAACGTGCTTTTTCATTCTCTCTACCGCTTCGTTGCCGGCATCGATGTCCACTCCCGCCTGCTTGTAAGCCTCACTCATGCCATCTCCCCCTATTTCTCCACGCAGTTTTTCGTATCTTCGTAGATTTCCGTCGGATAGCAGCCTGTGAAACAGGCCAGACAATGTCCTCGATTCGGTGCTGTATCGTTTCTGCCAATCGCATCGATCATACCTTTCTCCGATAGGAAAGCCAGTGAATCTGCGCCAATATACTCCCGGATTTGCTCAATGGATTTCTCACCGGCAATCAGCTCTTCTCGGCTTGACGTATCAATGCCATAGAAGCACGGGTTTTTGACCGGCGGGGAACTGATGCGTACATGCACTTCTTTCGCTCCTGCTTCCCTCAGCATCCGCACGATTCTGCCGCTGGTCGTTCCGCGTACAATGGAATCATCAATCATGACCACACGCTTACCTTCCACGACTTTGCGTACCGCGCTGAGCTTCATACGCACGCCACGTGCCCGCATTTCTTGATTCGGCTGAATAAACGTACGGCCCACGTAACGATTTTTAACCAAACCAAGCTCATATGGAAGTCCAGCCGCTTCTGCATAGCCGATCGCAGCAGAAATGCTTGAATCCGGCACGCCTGTTACGACGTCCGCCTCTATAGCGGATTCTTTATATAGCTGGCGTCCCAGCTCTTTACGTGCCAGATGAACGTTAATACCGTCGATGTCACTGTCCGGACGAGCGAAATAAATGTACTCGAACGAGCAAATCGCACGCTGTGTTTGACCTGCGAATCGCTCTGAACGCAGTCCTTTCTCATCGATAACGATCATCTCGCCCGGCTCCACGTCACGAATATATTCCGCGCCTACTGTCTCGAATGCGCACGTTTCAGATGCGATGACATATCCTTCTTCCAGGCGACCAAGCACCAACGGACGCAGACCATTCGGATCAAGAGCGATAATCATTTTATTTTCGGTCATAAGCAACAGAGCATACGCACCTTTAATCATACGTAGCGATTCCCGTACAGCCTGTTCGAATTCATAGCCTGAACGCGCAATAAGATGCGCGATAACCTCTGTATCGCTTGTTGTCTGGAAAATGGAGCCCTGCCGTTCAAGTTGATGGCGAATTTGCTCTGCATTTACCAAATTTCCGTTATGCGCGAGCGCCAGATTGCCCCCCGTATACTTAAAAACAAGTGGCTGGGCATTCTCCAGCTTACTCTCGCCAGCCGTTGTATACCGTACATGCCCGATAGCCATGCGACCGTGAATTTTGCTTAATTGATTGTCGTTGAATGCTTCTGTTACTAGACCCATACCACGGTGGTATGAGAATTTTTCTCCGTCTGAAGCACAAATACCGGCGCTCTCCTGTCCACGATGCTGCAGGGCATGCAGTCCGTAATATGACAATTGTGGCGCATCGGGGTGATTAAACACCCCGAATACACCACACTCTTCATTCAACTTGTCCCAAAGCTCATCGTGCTCCATCATTACTGCATCAGACATGCGATCGCACCTTTCCAGGCCGCTTTCAAATCCGCAAGCGGCGTATTAATCAGCTCGCGTCCGTTTACTTTTATTGACACAGCGTCAGTACCGACCGTACCGATTTTCGCACACGGCGTACCATTTTTCGCCGCCAGTTCGCATACCTCTTCCACATGTTCCGGTTTAACACTGAGCAGTACCCTTGATTGCGATTCGCTGAACAGCGCAATGTCAGGGCGCAGCCCGATATTCCAATCAACCGCTGCACCGAGACCCGGCTCAGCCGATTCCACAAGCGCCGTTGCAAGACCGCCTTCAGCAAGGTCATGTGCGGAAGCGATAAGCCCTTGTTGAATAGCTGTAAGCACGGTTTGTTGCAGTTTCTTTTCCACTTCCAGGTCGAGCGCCGGAGGACGTCCGATAACAGAACCGTTCATCAGCTTCTGATATTCTGTACCGCCCAACTCCGCTCTCGTCTCACCAAGAAGAAGAAGAATATCCCCTTCATTCTTAAACGATTGGGTTGTAATATGGTCAACGTCGTGAATTAAGCCTACCATGCCGACTACCGGTGTCGGGTAAACAGCTTCACCGTTCGTTTCATTATATAAGCTTACATTCCCTCCGATAACTGGAGTCTCAAGCATACGGCATGCTTCGCTCATACCGTCCACCGCTTTTTCGAACTGCCAGAAAATCTCTGGTTTCTCCGGATTTCCGAAGTTCAAGCAATCGGTAATGCCAAGCGGCTCTGCACCTGAGCAAACAACATTGCGTGCTGCTTCAGCTACGGCAATCGCACCACCTACTTCCGGGTCAAGGTATACATAGCGTCCATTACAGTCGATGCTCATCGCCAGCGCCTTGCGCGTGCCGCGAATGGCGATAACAGCTGCATCCGAACCCGGAATAACCGCCGTATTCGTACGTACCATATAGTCGTACTGATTATATACCCACTCTTTGCTTGCTACTGTTGGAGCTGATAATACCTGCTTCAATGTCTCATTGTAATCGCTTGGCTCTACAATATTTAGCGTATCTACGCTTGCATACTCACTGTAATAGGCTGGTTCTTTTGATGGTTTGTAATAAACGGGAGCATCTTCAGCCAGGCTATCAACCGGCACTTCGGCAGCTACTTCACCTTTATGAAGCAAGCGCAGTGTGCCATCATCCGTTACACGTCCGATAACCACAGAATGCAGTCCCCATTTATCAAAGATTTGCTTCACTTCATCTTCACGGCCCTTTTCTACAACAACCAGCATACGCTCCTGCGATTCGGAGAGCATCATCTCATATGGGGTCATACCTTTTTCCCGCTGCGGTACAAGGTCAAGGTTTAGTTCGACCCCGTTGCCCGCTTTACTTGCCATCTCCGCACTAGAAGACGTCAGACCAGCAGCTCCCATATCCTGAATGCCGGCCACAGCGCCAGTCTCAATTAACTCCAGGCACGCTTCGAGCAGTAGTTTCTCCATGAACGGATCGCCCACCTGTACGGCCGGACGCTTCGCCTCGGATTCTTCGTTTAACTCCTCTGAAGCAAAAGTTGCACCGTGGATGCCATCACGGCCAGTTGCCGCCCCTACATACATCACGGGGTTCCCAATGCCTTTAGCTACGCCTTTTTGAATCTGGTCGTGATCGATAAGACCCACACACATCGCATTTACGAGCGGATTGCCTTCGTAGCAATTGTCGAATACGACCTCTCCACCCACTGTTGGAATGCCCATGCAGTTACCGTATCCAGCGATACCCGCAACAACATTCTCAAATAAATATTTTGTGCGCGGCTTATCCAATTCGCCGAAGCGAAGGGAATTTAACAGCGCAATCGGACGTGCGCCCATCGAGAAGACATCGCGGATGATGCCGCCTACACCAGTCGCCGCTCCTTGATACGGCTCAATGGCAGACGGGTGGTTATGACTTTCCACTTTGAATACGACCGCCTGATTGTCATCAATATCGATAATACCGGCCCCTTCACCAGGTCCCTGCAAAACGCGAGGTCCAGATGTCGGAAAGCGGCGTAATACCGGCTTGGAGTTTTTATAGCTGCAATGCTCGGACCACATTACACTGAATAGTCCTGTTTCCGTGTAATTCGGTTTTCTGCCAAGAATTTCGACAACCTTAGCATACTCTTCATCCGTTAAACCCATTTCGCGATATACTTTCTCGTCGGCAATCTGTTGCGGATTAGGCTCCATGTGTGACACCGTTCTTCTCCCTCCAGCTCTGTAAAATCGAAGTAAATACGCGCTTTCCATCTTCTGAACCGAGCCACTCATGTACAGCACGCTCTGGATGAGGCATCATGCCCAGCACGTTCCCGGCTTTATTCATGACACCGGCGATATCATCAATCGATCCGTTCGGGTTCTCGCCCGCATAGCGGAACACGATCTGGTTATTCTTTTTCATTTCGTTCAGCGTTTCTTCGTCACAATAATAGTTGCCATCGCCGTGTGCGATTGGAATACGAATGACTTCACCTGCTTCGTACTGAGACGTAAACGCAGTGTTATTGTTTTCTACGCGTAACTCCACTGTCTCACAGCGGAATTTCAGCTTTTCATTGCGGCGCAACGCTCCGGGTAGAAGACGCGCTTCCGTCAGCACCTGAAACCCGTTGCATATACCCATAATAAGTTTACCCGCTTCCGCCGCTTTTTGTACGGCAGCAAGCACGGGAGCCATGCTAGCCATTGCGCCTGGGCGTAGATAATCTCCATAGGAGAATCCGCCCGGGAGGAGAATACAATCGAATTCGTCTACGTCTGTCCGGGTATACCACACATACTCTACCGGTTGCTCCAGACAGTCTTCAACAGCCTTGTACATATCGACATCACAGTTCGAACCGGGAAATACGAGGACCGCACACTTCATCTTTTACGCCTCCACCAATTCGAAACGATAATCTTCGATGACCGTATTAGCAAGCAGCTTTTCGCTCATTTCTTTCAAGCGCTCTTCCGCCGCCGCGCGGTCTGCGACATCGAGTTCGACTTCCATGTATTTACCGATGCGAACATCGCTTACTTCATCAAATCCGAGGGAATGAAGCGATCCTTTTACGGCAGTTCCCTGCGGGTCAAGTACGGATTCTTTCAGTGTGACATATACAACGGCTTTAAACATGCGTTTCTCCTCCAATACGTTTTAAGATTTCTTTATAAGCGTCTTCCACATTGCCTAAATCACGACGAAAACGATCTTTGTCCAGCTTTTCCATCGTATCTGCATCCCAGAAACGGCACGTATCCGGGGAGATTTCATCAGCCAGAAGAACCTGCCCTTCTTCAGTGCGGCCGAATTCAAGTTTGAAATCAACTAAAGTAACACAGCGCTCTTTCATATATGGGACCAGCACCTCATTAACGGTAAGCGCCATCTCGCGTAGCAATGCACGTTCTTCTGCCGTTGCTATCCCGAGAACATCGATGTGAGAGTCGTTCACCAACGGGTCACCTAGCGCGTCATCCTTATAATAGAACTCAATAACCGGCTGCGGAAGAGCCGTCCCCTCCTCCATTCCGAGGCGCTTTGCGAGAGAACCGGCCGTGATATTCCGCACTACTACTTCAAGCGGAATAATCGTGACCTGCTTGACCAATTGCTCGGTCGCCGATAGCTCTTCAATGAAATGATTATCAATGCCTTTCTCTTTCAGCATGCGAAAGAAAATGGAAGTAATCCGGTTATTCAATTCACCTTTGCCCATAATTTGAGCTCTTTTTTCTCCATTGAAAGCGGTAGCGTCGTCTTTATACTGCACCCAAAACACGCCTGGTTCACTTGTGCGGTAAATTCGTTTCGCTTTTCCTTCATATAGCATTTCTAGCTTTTCCATCGTCTCTCTCCCTCCGGCTCTTCGTTTTCCGGTTGTTTCCATAATACTTCGAACTTTCTTGCTAGGACAGGGACGGCATGACGCCGTGCTGTTGACGAGCGTCATGTGTCCTGCTTCGTTTGTTACAGTCCCAAACGGTTAAAAATCGTATCTACATGCTTGATGTGCCAGTTATAATCGAAGCAATCATCAATTTCTTCCGGCGTAAGCATCGCTTTCACTTTCTCATCAGATTCAATAAGCTCACGGAACTGTCGCTGCTCTTCCCACGCCTGCATCGCGCGCGGCTGTACTGTATCATACGCTTCCTCACGGCTCAGCCCCTTATCGATGAGCTTCAATAACACACGCTGGGAATAGATAAGGCCAAATGTACGCTCCATGTTACGCTTCATATTGTCCGGGAATACCGTCAAATTCTTCACGATATTGCCGAAGCGGTTTAGCATGTAATTAATCAACTGCGTTGCATCCGGCAGGATTACGCGCTCCACAGAGGAATGCGAGATGTCGCGCTCATGCCAGAGCGGTACATTTTCATATGCGGAAACCATATGGCCTCGAAGAACTCGGGCAAGACCTGACATATTCTCACTGCCGATAGGATTACGTTTGTGCGGCATCGCGGATGAGCCTTTTTGTCCTTTGGCAAACGCTTCTTCCACTTCGCGCGTTTCACTCTTCTGCAAGCCCCGTACTTCTACCGCGAACTTATCGATGGAGGTCGCAATCAAGGCAAGTGTTGACATATATTCAGCATGACGGTCACGCTGTAGCGTCTGCGTCGAAACCGGCGCCGGTTTCAATCCTAGCTTCTTGCACACATACTCTTCTACAAACGGATCGATATTAGCATACGTGCCGACCGCCCCGGAGATTTTACCGTAAGCAATCGTTTCCTTCGCGCGACGGAAACGTTCGAGATTACGCTTCATCTCTTCATACCAAAGCGCCATTTTTAGACCGAATGTTGTCGGCTCGGCATGTACGCCGTGTGTACGGCCCATCATGACTGTATATTTATGTTCCTGCGCTTTTTCTTTTAGTATATCTACAAAACGAACAAGGTCCTGTTCAATAATATCGTTCGCTTGCAGCAACAAATACGACAGCGCAGTATCAACTACATCAGTGGATGTAAGACCGTAGTGAATCCATTTCTTTTCATCGCCTTCAATCGTTTCAGATACGGCACGCGTAAAAGCAACTACATCATGGCGTGTTTCCTGCTCAATTTCATAGATGCGATCTACATCGAAGCTGGCATTCTTCCAGAGCTTCTCGACATCCTCCTTCGGAATGATACCGAGTTCAGCCCAAGCCTCACATGCTAGAATTTCGACCTCAAGCCATGCCTTAAATTTGTTTTCTTCCGTCCAAATCGCCGCCATCTCCGGGCGGGTATAGCGTGGAATCATGTTACATATCCTCCTTCATCTGCTCCCAAATTTGCAATTGTTCTATTTTGCTTAAAGCAGCTTCGACCGACCCGGCCAGGACATTAATATGTCCCATTTTTCTCTTCGGTTTGCTGTCTTTTTTACCGTATAGATGAAGCTTGGCCGAGGGGGGAAGCTTTTCTATTTTATCAAGAACGGGGGCAAGATGCTCGCCCAGAACATTTACCATAACAACCGGGGACAGAAGCTCTGTCTCACCGAGCGGCAAATCGCAAATCGCTCGAATATGTTGCTCGAATTGTGATGTTACGCAAGCGTCCATCGTATAGTGACCTGAATTATGGGGACGAGGAGCCAGTTCATTGACTAATACGTGGCCGTCCTCCGTTACGAACATTTCTACAGCGATGAGACCAACTACTTGCAGTTTTTCCGCAATCGTTCCGGCTAATTCTTCAGCACGTTCCGCTATGGCTTGTCCAATACGCGCAGGCACAATCGACAGGTGCAAAATGTTCTCACGATGGACGTTCTCCGCTACAGGAAATGTCTTTATTTCACCGGAAACACTGCGCGCCGCAATAACCGAAATCTCTACAGTAAAAGGAATGAATTGTTCGATAATAATCCCGGTGCCTGCTTTTGCTAATTCACGGTATGCTACGGCCGCCTCTTCCAGTTTACGGATGACGTACTGTCCTTTTCCATCGTATCCGCCGGTCGCCGTCTTCATTACCGCAGGCAAGCCCAATTCCTTCACAGCACTCTCGGCATCCGCTTCACTCTCGATGACAAGGAATGGAGCGACAGGAATACCGTAGGAAGACAGCGTCGATTTCTCGCGGATACGATTCTGTGTAATGCGCAGCAGTTCACTACCTTGTGGCACGTATGATTTTTCTTCGAGGACAGCCGCGACATTCGCATCTACATTCTCGAATTCGTACGTAATAACGTCACTTGCCTGTGCCAGCTCCAAAGCACCGTCTACATTGTCATAGCCTGCTTCTACATGCTTATCGCATACTTGGGCGCATGGACAATCTTCTGTCGGATCCAGAGTAGCGAGTCGATATCCGGACGCCCTGCCTGCCAGTGCCATCATTCGTCCGAGTTGACCGCCACCTAATATACCGATAGTCGCTCCTGGTTTGATTACTTTTTTATTGCTCATGGCAGTTGGCTTCCCTCCAGCACCTGTTGTTTGACCTTCTCCCGACGTGCCATAAAACGTTCCCGAACCTCTGGATATTTATTACCAAGAATTTGCGCTGCTAGCAAGCCGGCATTCGTCGCGCCAGCTTTTCCGATAGCTACCGTAGCAACAGGTACACCGCCTGGCATCTGTACGATAGACAGAAGAGAATCAAGTCCGTTCAGTGTTGAAGACTTAACCGGTACGCCAATGACCGGCAGCGCCGTTTTTGCCGCTACCATTCCCGGCAAGTGCGCTGCACCACCAGCGCCCGCAATAATGACCTCCAAGCCTCGTTCTGCTGCTTGTTCTGCATATTCAAACATCAAATCCGGTGTCCGGTGCGCAGAGACAACCCGTTTCTCATACGGTACTTCCAACTCTTCGAGCATCAAGCATGCTCCTTGCATGGTATCCCAATCGGACGTACTTCCCATAATGACGCCCACCAATGGCCGATTCATTCGCTACGCCTCCTACACACATCAATTTGCATTCTTATTATGTTCTCTTCATTATAAAATCCGTGCCGCAACCTAGGGCATGGATGCAACAAAAAAAGCCCAAACGGTAGATTTCCCCCAGCACAGTGAGAAACCTACCGCCTGGGCTTTTATCCCTACGGTGTAACGTGCTATTGCACGTCTGAATCGCTCGGACCGAATGCCCCGGTGGCTTCGGAACCCTAGATTCACTTTCCACTCAATTCATCCTTAGTTTAGCAAGGGTTATACGGTTCGTCAAGTAAATTACCGAACATTTAATTATCCTAACCACATAATATTCGTTATTAAAGCAAAAAGCTGCCTGTACAGGCAGCTTCTCTCAGCTAAAAGCTAGATTAATCGCAAGCGCATGCGATGATTACGAGCAGGATGAACAGCACAAGAATTACACCGATTACATCGTCCCCGTTGAAGAAACCTCCCATGAACTTCACCCCTTTCCATCATGTATGCATCTATGGAGCGTCTATTAATCACAAGCACATGCGATAATTACGAGCAAAATGAACAGCACAAGAATTACACCGATCGCATCGTTATCACCGAAAAAGCCCATAGACGTTCCTCCTTCCTTAATCTGGCGTCTGCAGGTTAGGTGGAAGCGGATATTCCCTATCCGTGCTATACTCTATGCGTTTTACAAACATAAGGATTGGACGCCCGCCTATTTATTTCATGGAAGCAGAAAATCAGCAGGCGTCTATCCGCTCAGATTAATCGCAAGCGCATGCGATAATTACGAGCAGAATGAACAATACTAAAATCACGCCGATATTATCTCCCCATCCTCCAGAACAACTCATTACCTTCACCCTTTCCTTGTATTCATGTGAATTGTGATTCTTATCAATCACAGGAGCAAGCAATCACTACTAGTAGAATGAATAGGACAAGAATTACCCCAACGTTATCTCCGCCGTTCCAGCAGCTCATGTCACCTCACTCCTTTCGACAAGGACTTTGAATCACTTGACATGCTACATACTATGTCTTGGACGGGTAGACGGTTTGGACTTCCGCCCAGTTTCAGACAAAAAAAAGAGCCCTCTTCAGGCTCTCTACCATTAATCTTGATGTTGACTTTGAATACGAGCAATTTCAGACAGATTGTCGAAAAAAAGCTGGACAATCCGAGGATCAAAATGCGTGCCACTCCCCTGATGGATAATCTCGTACGCTTTTTCATTCGAAAATGGCTCTTTGTAAGGGCGGCGGCTTGTCAATGCATCAAACACATCCACTACGGCTACAATTCGGCCGCTCAGCGGGATATCTTCACCGGAAATCCCATATGGATAACCGGAACCATCATATTTCTCATGATGGGACAATGCGATTTCGCTTGCCAGCTTAAGCAACGGCGAATCCGATCCGCTTAGGATTTTATGGCCAATTAGTGTATGCTCCTTCATCTTCTCGAACTCTTCTAACGTCAATTTCCCTGGCTTAAGTAAAATATGATCGGGCACACCGATTTTTCCAATATCATGCATCGGACTTGCCTGAACGATTAAATTTATCTTATCTTCGCTCATCCCCATCCCGCGGGCCAGTACACCGCAGTAATAGCTAATGCGCTGAATATGCGCCGCTGTTTCTGGATCTTTGAACTCTGCGGCTGATGAAAGACGTTCAACAATCTCCTTATGGCTGTCTTCCAATTTATTATTCAGCAATTGCAATTCCTGAAGCGCTTTCTCCAATTCGGCTGTCCGGCGCACCACTTCGTTTTCCAACCGCTGTTTCGTGACGGCCATCTGCTTATAATAATGGCGCATACGCAGAAGCGTATGCACTCTGGCATACAACTCATGCTTATCAATAGGCTTATTTAAAAAATCGTCACTGCCTTCTTCTAATGCTTTGATTTTATCTTCTTTGCTATCGAGAGCCGTCACCATGATAACGGGAATGTACCGTTCTTCTAATGCTCTAATCTCACGCAACACTTCATATCCGTTCATGTCCGGCATCATGACGTCGAGCAGAATCAAATCAACATCTTCGCTCTCCAGAATCATCAGGGCATCCGCCCCGGTGCATGCGGAAAATATACGGTACTTCTTCACCAATAAAAGTTGTTCGAGCACATCAAGATTATATTCTTCATCATCGACAACAAGAATGGTAGATTGCTCCAATGTTACGTTCATTTCCGCGGGATTATCGACAAGCGAAAAAAGATTCATGGATTCCGCACCCCCTGTCAAGTTTTCTTTCTACTGTTCATGAAATACATCGCTGAGATGAATGCTAAAGCGGGAACCTTGTCCTTTTTCACTTTCTACGCAAATACTTCCACCTAAAAGCGAAACGAGACGAGCAGCAATGGAGAGGCCAAGTCCTGTTCCTTTATATTTACGGGCAAGCGAACCATCAATCTGCTTGAACGGCTCAAAAATAGCTGTTTGGTGTTCCTGTAAAATTCCTACACCTGTATCTTCAACCTCGATTATTACATCTCTTGCTCGACGGGATAGACGCACTATTATAGAGCCCCTCTCGGTAAATTTGACAGCATTGGATACAAGATTCATAATGATCTGCTTGAGTTTTTGCTCATCACTTCGAATCCAAATATCCGTCTCTCCTTCTATAGAAAAGACGATCGGTCGCTCTCCACAAAGGGTTTCAGCATTATGCATACAAAATTGCAGCAATGTTCGCATATGGACAGGTTCGATTGTTGCATTCATCTGCCCCGCCTCCATCTTAGATAAGTCAAGAATATCATTAATGACCCCAAGCAAATGCCTGCCGCTCTCATTAATCCTTTTGACATTCGTTATCTGCTTGTCCGGTACGGATCCTCTTAGAACATCTATTACTATATCGGAGTAACCGATGATTGCATTTAGCGGTGTACGTAATTCATGACTCATCGTAGAGAGAATTTGACTTTTTAGTCCGGCAGCTTCCTGAGCCACCTGTCTTTCTTTCTTTAGCTCTTCAATATAATGCGAATTTTGGAGTACCATGGAAAATGCTCGACTGAAGCTCCTCATGATTTCCCCGTCTTCTCTTGTGAATCTGAGTGCGCCGACTTTATCGCGCAGGCAAAAATAGCCTGCCGTCTGTCCGTCGATAAAAATAGGAACTCTCATGGATGAACATTCTTCTGTATATTCCTTTACAGACTCGCCTTCCCTATAATACCCCGCCGGAAATATCCGTTCTTTCCCCTCCCTTTTTGCATGAATAACCAGCGTTACCACTTCTGCACCAATAACCTGTTTTACCGTCGCCACCATATCCTCAAGAAACATGTCGGTCAACTCCAGATTGCCGTACAATTTCTCCAGTAGTAGATGTAAGGAGAGTAACTGAGAATGCTTATGCTGTAGTAGATGGGAATAAAATTGTCGAATCATAAGAATAAGCATAATAAGTGGGACTCCGACCACAATACTGATGATAAAGGCCCGTTCCCAAGCATCGTACAGTGTAATAGCGCTACCAATCGTCTTTGAGATGATATAGACAAACAGTGTCGTTGTAACGAAGATACCGATAATCGCCATCCCAACAGCCATTATAGCTCCCTGGTTCCAACCAGCGTTTCTAAATTGAACTGAGAACCCAAGGCGGTATAAATAATCGTATATCCGCACTAACAAGCCGAAGTAGAATGGAGCATATGCGGTTATCATGACACCCATACAAATCAAGAAAATAAGAACAGTGTCCTCTTGCCTGCCGTTCCCCCAATAGGTAACTAAAAAAGAAAGAAGAAAAAAAGAAAGCATACTGTGCATCATATACTCATGTAAGATGCGGTGGAATGATACGTGGATAAGTCCGCTTTCTTGTTGCTTTTCTACGACGCGCAGCCACTTGTGATATCGCAGCATAAACAGCGAGCAAAAGAAAGCCGGAGAGACAATTATGAATACTTCCAGAGACGGTTTACGCAGCAGATTTTTCAATTGATACAGATGCAGGAGGTCAGCGGACAAAGCGAATATGGCGCTTAGCAGAATAGGAACGAGGAAGCCAGCGCTTATCCAAAGCACCATTTGTTTTTTTCTCATAGTTCTCCCGAGTGAATGCACTTTATTATCACGGTATAATAGTATCATGGAAATACATTTTCTAACTGAATTATAGCACTATTTTCACATGAATTTTCGTAAATATAAGAAAAACCCGGGGGAGCTTTCACTTGTCCTTTTTCCATAAAAAAAAGCGGAAGAGGTCAAGATATCCTCATTCCGCTTTTTCAAGAAATTATGCATTAATGTCGATGAATAAAAACCTTGCGATAATAAGAACGGCAAGCACCCACATAAGCCAATGGATTTTATTTTTGCCGCCTACCAAATTATTGGCAGATGCCAGAACTACATAGAATACGATCCCAAAGGAAATGCCGTTGGCAATAGAGTTCGTAAGCGGCATGAAAATAATGGTAAAGAATGAAGGAATCGCATATACCATGTCATCCCATTCAACGCCACGTACCGCTCCCATCATTAATACACCTACAACGATCAGTGCCGGTGCAGTCGCCGCAGCCGGAACGATTAGCGCAAGCGGAGCCAGGAACAAAGCCAGAATAAATAAAATTCCGGTCGTAACAGAAGTCAATCCTGTACGTCCACCTTGTCCTACCCCAGCCGCACTCTCTACAAACGCCGTAATGGTGCTTGTACCAAGCATCGCCCCAAGGCTAACACCACCCGCATCCACAAGCATCGCTCGTCCGATTTTCTTCTTTGCGTCCGGCTTATCAAGCAATCCTGCTTTGGCTGCGGTTCCCGTCAATGTACCGAACGTATCAAACAACTCTACAAACGTAAAGGTAAACACAATAGTCAGCAAACCGGCATTCAACGCGCCAGCAAAATCAAGCTGCCCGATCGCTAAGCTGCTAAAGTTCGGTACCCATTGGGCATTCTGCAACGATCCCAAATTGGTTACGCCCATCGGAATACCGATTAACGTTGTTATAATAATACCAATTAGAATGGCAGCCTGTACGCGCATAACCATGAGGATACTCGTAATAAGCAACCCGATAATCGTTAGAAGAATCGCTTTATGCTCCACGAAGTTTCCAAGCTGTAAAAGCCAGTCGTTAGCTGTCATCTCCGTAAATGGCTTCGCTCCCTCTTGACCAATATAGAAGCCTGTTAGAAGTCCGCTGGTTTTAAATCCGATAATCGTAATAAATAAACCAATACCAACCGTAATAGCGGCACGTAACGACTCCGGCACCGCATCCAGGAGCATCTGGCGCACTTTCGTAATAGTCAGAATGAAAAAGATAATACCGGAAATAAACACAGAGGCCAGTGCAATCTGCCATGTAATCGCTCCACCCGAACTCATGACCACAGCGGCAAAGTATGCGTTAAGCCCCATACCTGGCGCAAGTGCAATCGGATAATTAACAAACAGGCCCATCATGATCGTGACAAGCCCCGCGCCAAGGGCGGTGGCCACGAACACGGCATTGAAATCCATGCCCGTGGCACCTCCGGCCGTCAGAGTAAGCGGGTTGACAATCAGAATGTACGCCATCGTAATAAATGTTGTTAAACCAGCGATAATCTCCGTGCGTACATTCGTATTATTTTCTTTCAGTCTGAAGAATTTATCCATCTTCTTCTTTCTCCCTTTTTCCTCTTCTCGCTTCTAAACGATTATTCCCACTCGATAGTAGCCGGCGGCTTGGAAGTAATGTCATATACAACACGGTTAACATGCGGCACTTCATTGACGATGCGAACTGAGATTTTTTCCAATACATCATAAGGAATACGAGCCCAGTCGGCTGTCATGCCATCGATAGACGTTACAGCACGAATACCGATCGTATAATCATACGTACGGCCATCTCCCATTACACCTACGCTGCGCACATCCGGTAGCACAGTGAAATATTGCCAGATATCCTGTTCAAGGCCGGCTTTCTTAATTTCATCACGTAGAACAAAGTCGGATTCACGTACAATTTCCAGCTTCTCTTCTGTAACCTCGCCCAATACGCGAATGCCGAGACCCGGTCCCGGGAATGGTTGACGCCATACAATTTCATGCGGCATACCGAGCTCTTCGCCCACCTTGCGCACTTCGTCTTTGAAAAGTTTATTCAACGGCTCGATTAAATCAAACTTCATATCTTCCGGCAGACCGCCCACATTATGATGGGATTTAATAGTCTGTGCTGTTGCTGTACCACTCTCGATAATATCGGTATACAGCGTACCTTGTGCCAGGAAGTCCATGTCCGTTAGCTTGCCTGCTTCCTCTTCGAATACGTAAATAAATTCATTACCGATAATTTTGCGTTTCTTTTCTGGATCGGAAACACCTTTAAGTTTGCCCAGGAAACGTTCACGTGCATCGATTTTGATGACGTTCATATTGAACTTATCTGCGAATGTTTCCATTACGCCTTCAGCTTCCCCTTTACGTAACAGGCCGTGATCGACAAACATACATGTTAATTGATCGCCGATCGCCTTATGGATGAGTACGGCCACCACTGAAGAGTCTACTCCACCGCTCAAGGCACATAATACTTTCTTATCGCCGACTTTCTCGCGGATTTCGTTTACCATCATATCGATGTAATTCTCCATTGACCAGTTGCCTTCACATCCACACACTTCGAACAGGAAATTCTTCAACATCTCATTGCCTCGTACGGAATGACGCACTTCAGGATGGAATTGCACTCCATAGAAGTGCTTCTCCGGATGGCTAATTGCCGCTACCGGACATGCCTCGTTGCTGGCATCAATCCGGAACCCTTCCGGCACTTCAATTACTTTGTCGGTATGGCTCATCCACACAGTTTCCGTTTTGTCCAAACCTTTAAAGAATGGGGAATCGTTGTGAATCGCGATATCAGAACGTCCGTATTCCCGCACATCGGCGCGTTCCACTTTCCCTTTCAAATTGTGCGACATCATCTGCATGCCATAGCAAATACCAAGGATCGGCAGGCCCATGTCATAAATGCGCGTATCACATTGTGGAGCACCTTCCACATATACGCTGGCCGGTCCGCCCGAGAAGATGATGCCTTTCGGATTCAGTTTCTCCAGTTCTTCTACCGGAGTATTATACGGCATCAATTCACTGAACACACCAAGATCCCGAACGCGGCGTGCAATTAACTGGTTGTATTGTCCTCCAAAGTCGAGAACAACAACTAATTCTTTCGGCTTGTCCATCTTCTTAAAATCCCCCTCTTTGTAACTTGCTGCGCTAAGGAGCATTCAGCATTATTCTCATCTTAGCATGTTTTATTTTTCCCTGTAAAAAATAAAAAACCAGGTGCATCTATATTTTGATACAGAGGCAGAAACCTGGCATAGGTATCTGTCCTCATAGTCGAACCATTTACGGCGGTTCGGTAGAAACTTTCAGGCCGTATCCCCGATATTATATGAGGTCATTTAGATGTAGTAGTTATAACGAGATTAGTTTACCAGAGGCATAGGAAAAGTCAAGCACTAAAATATGAAAGTTCTGGATGTTTTCCGTTGTAATGTTCGTGTTTTGGCGAGGAAAATTCCATTTTGCTCCTTATGTTCGTAATAAACTATACGTATCGTTAAGAAAAATCTGAATACATGCGTATCGCTTATATCTGTATCATGCAATAAACCCCTCCGATTTATTCGGAGGGGTTTATCCCTATGGACGGGGATTACATCATTCCCATGCCGCCCATTCCGCCCATGTCAGGCATGCCGCCACCTTTTTCCGGTTCCGGCTTGTCGGCTACAACCGCTTCGGTTGTCAGGAACATAGCTGCAACAGATGCAGCGTTTTGCAGCGCAGAGCGAGTTACTTTCGCAGGGTCAACGATACCAGCTTCGATCATGTTTACCCATTGTGCTGTTGCTGCATTGAAGCCTGTGCCTACTTCTTCTTTCTTCAGACGCTCAACGATAACAGAGCCTTCAAGACCAGCGTTAGCCGCGATTTGACGTACCGGCTCTTCCAGCGCGCGCAGGATAAGGCGTACGCCAGTTGCTTCATCATCTTCCGCTTGAATTTCAGCTACTTTGTTGTAGATGGATACAAGTGCCGTACCACCACCTGCAACAATACCTTCTTCAACAGCTGCACGCGTCGCGTTCAACGCATCTTCAATGCGAAGTTTTTTCTCTTTCAATTCAGTTTCAGTAGCGGCACCAACTTTAATAACCGCTACGCCGCCTGCCAGTTTAGCCAGACGCTCTTGCAGTTTTTCTTTATCAAAATCGGACGTTGTCGTCTCGATAGCAGAACGGATTTGGTTTACGCGAGCTTCGATGTTCGCTTTTTCACCAACGCCTTCTACGATTGTCGTATTTTCTTTTGTTACGACAACTTTACCCGCTTGACCCAATTGTTGCAGGGAAGCAGATTTCAGATCCAGACCAAGATCTTCTGTAATAACCTGACCACCAGTCAATGCAGCGATATCTTCGAGCATTGCTTTGCGGCGGTCGCCAAATCCAGGAGCTTTTACCGCTACCGCAGTGAATGTACCGCGAAGTTTATTCACAACAAGCGTAGCCAGTGCTTCGCCTTCTACATCTTCAGCGATGATAACAAGCGGCTTGCCTTGTTGTACAACTTTTTCTAATACAGGAAGGATTTCCTGAATGTTAGAGATTTTCTTATCTGTAATTAAGATGTACGGATTATCAAGCACCGCTTCCATCTTGTCAGTATCCGTAATCATGTACGGAGAAGCGTATCCGCGGTCGAATTGCATACCTTCTACAACGTCAAGTTCCGTTGTGAAGCCTTTGGACTCTTCTACTGTGATAACGCCATCTTTGCCTACTTTCTCCATCGCTTCAGCAATCAGTTGGCCGATTTCTTCGTCAGCAGCAGAAATAGCCGCTACTTGTGCGATAGATTCCTTGCTTTCGATCGGCTTAGAGATCGCATGCAATTCTTCTACTGCTGCACGAACCGCTTTTTCGATACCTTTACGCATAACCATCGGGTTTGCACCCGCTGTTACGTTTTTCAAGCCTTCGCGAATCATCGCTTGAGCAAGAACTGTAGCTGTTGTCGTACCGTCACCCGCTACATCATTTGTTTTGGTTGCAACTTCTTTAACCAATTGTGCACCCATGTTCTCGAATGCATCTTCGAGTTCGATTTCTTTTGCAATGGTTACACCATCATTTGTGATTAACGGAGAACCGAATTTCTTTTCAAGTACAACATTGCGACCTTTAGGTCCAAGCGTTACTTTTACTGCATCTGCAAGCGTGTCAACACCGCGGAGCATCGCGCGACGCGCCTCTTCGCTAAAACGAATGTCTTTCGCCATTTTTCGTTCGCCCTCCTAAAATATGTAGTCATTCTATACGTTACCTGAACGGTGAGAAATCGTATATCAAAATGCCGTTCTCAGTGATTACTCAACAATCGCGAGAATATCGCTTTCACGCATGATTAGAAGTTCTTTATCGCTGTACTTCACTTCTGTACCAGCGTATTTAGAGTAAATCACGCGGTTGCCTTCTTGAACTTCAAGCGCAATACGCTCACCGTTCTCAATGCGTCCGTTTCCTACAGCAACTACTTTGCCTTCCTGCGGCTTTTCTTTCGCTGTTTCCGGAAGTACGATTCCGCTAGCAGTTGTTTCTTCTTTTGCGATAGGTTCGATAATCACACGGTCACCCAATGGCTTTAACACTGAAAACAACCTCCCTATTAAATGTCTTGTTAGCACTCAACCTCACTGAGTGCTAACACAATTATTATAATATATATTTTATTTCCTTTTTGCAAGCCCCGGATTGCAAAAAAATTTCCTTTTCCATTCTGACCACTTTCACAGAGAAATATTCCTTGGCAAGTACCACCCCTTCCTTAATAATAGAACGATTACTTACTGTGAGAATTATCAGAACTCAGAATAAGAAATATAGATATCATTTTCTTATTCATAAAAAAAGAGAGCCGGAAGGTTCGGCTCTCTTATCCCTTTTTCTATCTATTCTCTATCGACATGCAGTACAGCGTCTTCCTCTTTCTCGCCATAGAATTCCTGTTCCCATGCAGCGTCTTCCCGCAACTGCTTACGATAAATGAAGCGGGAAATTAAGACGCTAATCTCATATAAAATTACCAAAGGCAAAAACACGCTCAAATGGCTTACAAAATCGGGCGGTGAAATCAGCGACGCCACGATAACAAGCGCAAGATAGGAATATCCGCGCATCTTCTTCATACGCATTGGATTCAAAATGCGCAGGCGCGTCAAAAACATCACAACAATAGGAAGCTCAAACAACAGCGCCAGCGGAATCACAATGTTAAACATAAAACCGAAATACTGCGCCAGACCGAATGTCTCTACTACGCCCAACGTTTTGGAGAATTTTATCATGAACGTAATGATCATCGGAAATACAAGATAATATCCGACAGCAAGTCCAGTTAAAAACAGCAGGAATGCCGGCGTAATAAAAATTCCGGCCGCTTTCCGCTCATGCGGGCGAAGTCCCGGAGAAATAAAGCGCCACAGATGATACAATATAAAAGGCAGCGTAATAATGAGCGCAATGACAAACGAGAACTGCATATACACACGCAGCCCGTCCGCAATGCCAAATACGTGCCACTGAATACCTGCGTCTTTCTTAAAATAACGGACCACCGGCTCCGCATATGCAAATCCGCCGATAAATGCAACGATGAAAATAATCGCTACCCATATCAGACGGCGCCGGAGTTCACCTAAGTGCTCTACAAGTCGCATCTCTTGATTTTGAGTGCTCATGCGCTGTTCAAATCCTCTCTTAGACACACAGCTTTTGCAAATCGGCTACACAATCGTTATCCACTTAAATATTTACGTTCTCGTTTGTTCCTTGAACAATGGACAACGCGGAAGAAATCTGGTCAGCAATCGCCACAAAACACCATTCCATACTCGGAAGACTGCCTGGCAGATTAATAACCAAAGCGTTGCCGCGCGTGCCCACGATCGCCCGCGTTAGCAGCACCTTGCGTGAATGCTGCATGGAACAGCGACGCATCTCTTCTGCCAACCCTGGGACAGAGCGATCAATAACTAGCTCTGTTGCTTCTGGTGTTACATCTTCCGGACTCAATCCTGTACCGCCAATGGTGATTAACAAATCTACCCTCTCACGGTCGATAAGCTCAATCATATTCTCTTTCAGCATCTCTATATTATCAGGCGACACACGATGATACGCAACAGCTACGTTAAGATTATGTTTCAGCAGCGCTTCTAGCTTCGGAAAACAGTCATTCTCCCGCTCCTTGCGATACACCGAGTTGCTTGAAGTGACGACCCCAATTTTCCACATTCAGGTAACCCTCCGTTATTCACTAATAAAATTCAATAAAAGTCTAATTATATTGTACTATAACCTGTCACTGTTGTGTCGATTTTTACACATCAATACAGTGGCAAAATCATGAACACGTAATCACTCTGCTTTCTGTCACAATTTTATCTACCTTTTGATCATGTGCTTCAATAGACAAAAATGGAACAACCTGCATCTCGTAGCAGACAGCAACAAGCGGAGGTACATGTGAAAGTCCGGCAAAAAAGCGATCATAAAAACCGCCCCCATAACCGAGACGCTCTCCCTGCTCAGTAAACGCTACGCCCGGAACGAGAATGACATCGAACGGGTCACCATGCCAGGGATCGCCTTTTGTCTCGTCCGGCTCGCGGATGCCATATGCTCCTTCGATAAGCGCATCCCATCCTGTAAAACGATACGGGAGCATCTTCTTTTCCTTCATATATGTTTTAGGCACGTATACGCTTTTACCTAGCTTATCACACTCAGCAATGAAACGATCCAAACACACTTCCTCTCCGAACGAAAGGAATGTAAACAGACGCTGTGCCGCTTCCACTTCCGGCACAGCAAGCAAACGACGTATCACTTCTTCCGAACGGCGATCTCGTTCATATAAAGCGATATCTGCTCTCTGCTTGAGAATTTGTCGGCGCAGCAGGCGCTTACTTTCTTTTCGTTCCTCGACGTTCATGTTTTTCTCCCTTCATCAGCTTTCTAACCCCCGCGTTTTGAGATACACTAGCAGTGGACGAACTATAGAGGTGAATAATTTATGATCTTACTGCAAGCATTGAATATAAGCAAATCGTTCAGCGCGAGTCCCGTGCTGTCCCATACTAATATGGTACTGCAATCCAGGGAAAGAGTGGGCCTAGTCGGCGTAAACGGGGCCGGAAAATCTACGCTACTCAAAATCATTACAGGTCAAATCCTGCCTGATGAAGGCGAAATTCAGAAAGCAAAGGACACCACACTCGGCTATCTAGCGCAAGATAGCGGCTTGGATACGGATCGTACCATCTGGAATGAGATGATGACCGTATTCATTCATTTCAAAGAACAGGAAGCAGAGCTCCGCCGAATGGAAGAACAAATCGCGGACCCTGCTATCATCGCAAACGAGACGCAACATGAAAAGTTGATGAACGCCTACTCCCATCTCGTCGACCAATTTAAGCAGGAGGGCGGGTATCAATACGAAGCGTTGACGCGTTCTGTTCTGCATGGCATGCGTTTCTTCCCGGAGAATTATGATACGCCAATCGATCAGCTCAGTGGCGGACAGAAAACCCGCCTCGCTCTCGCCAAGCTACTATTGATGGAACCGGATGTACTTATCCTTGATGAGCCAACCAACTATCTTGATATCGAAACGCTCGGCTGGCTGGAGAAATATCTACTGAATTATCCCGGTGCCCTGCTAGTCGTATCACATGACCGCTTCTTTCTCGACTCGCTCGTCAACATTGTGTATGAACTGGAACGGACGCATGTTACGCGCTATGTCGGCAATTACACAGATTATCTTATTCAGAAAGGCGAACGGGTACAGCAGCAAATCAGACAATACGAAAAGCAGCAAGCCGAAATCTCCCGTATCGAAGAATTCGTGCAGCGCAACATCGCCCGTGCATCTACGACAAAGCGCGCACAAAGCCGCCGTAAAATGTTGGAGCGGATGGACGTAATGGATAAACCACTCGGTGACTTGAAGAAAGCACAGTTCTCGTTTGATATTACTAAAGTAAGCGGAAACCAGGTGCTGACACTACAAGATGTAAGCATCGGATATGAAAATGAGCCACTCGCCCAGCATTTGACTTTCGAGATCACCCGCGGAGAACGCGTAGCATTGCTCGGTCCGAACGGTCTCGGCAAATCGACTCTATTAAAAACGATTGTAAACCGATTACATCCCTTATCTGGCACGATTGCTTATGGCAGCAATGTCATGCCCAGCTTCTACGATCAAGAACAGGAGAGCTTGAATCCGACCAAGCAGGTATTGCATGAACTATGGGATGAATATCCGACGATGCAAGAAAAAGATGTACGTACCGTACTCGGTAATTTTCTATTCAGCGGCGATGATGTATTAAAGAAGGTCGGAGAACTAAGCGGTGGGGAACGTGCCCGCGTCTCGCTAGCTAAACTCATGCTACAAAAAGCCAACCTGCTAATTCTTGACGAACCGACCAACCATCTGGACCTGTTCAGCAAAGAAATTCTTGAAGAAGCGTTGGAGGATTATCCAGGTACTATCCTGTTCGTCTCGCATGACCGCTACTTCCTTAATAAAATTGCAACACGCGTGCTTGAACTGACGCCAAACGGCGTAATTTCCTATCTTGGAAACTACGACTATTATATTGAGAAGAAGGAAGAACTTCAGGAATTACAATCCGCAGCCCTGGCACCGGTCATACAGACCGAGGCGGAGGAAAAACAAAACGATACGTCTTCTTCCAATAAAGAGAAGTTTCGTCAGGATAAAGAAGCTAAAAAAGCGGAACGTCAACGACAACGGCGTATTGAAGAATTGGAAGAGCTAATTGGAACGCTGGAAGAATCGATCGCTTCTCTTGAAGAAGAACTATGCAAACCGGAAGTGTTCCAGGATCATGAGAAAGTATTAACATTCAATGAAGAATTGGAAACAAAGAAATCAAAGCTAGAGAACTGTCTGGAGGAATGGACAGAGCTTCAGGAATAGCATCGGAAATAACAATACCAAAAGAGTCCAGCCGTACAGGTCGGACTCTTTTTGATTGGCTTCTTTGTGGATAAAGGACGAGCGAAGGCGCCCACGAGTTTTTCTTATGTGTTATTATCTATCATCCTATACAACAGGGGAACCAATGCATATAGAATTGCCAGAGAAGCAGCAATGATACCAGAATCGTTCAGCAGCAACGCTATCAGCGCACCGAAAGAAATCGTTTTTATTCCGGCCGTAAAATACGGATAGTGCTTTGTAATGTTTCGTACCTGTTCGTTCTTGTAATAGATGAACAGCAAACAGACGAGAAGGCTAACAATAAACAGCTTACTCCATATCGAGGCAAGTATGAGTCGCCAATTCATTATCAGCTTCCGCTCGATAATGCGTCCGATTTCAGGCCAATTTCCTTTCATTAGCTCAGCAAATGCGCGACCAATATGTGATTGTTGTTCATCGGCCATCTGATAGTTCACCATAAAAAGCAAACCAGCCGCCGCTATCCCCGTTACTAATAAAACTATAATATACCGCTTTCGCCAGACCATTCCGGAAAAGGCAGGTATACCATATAAAAGCACAGCCAGAAACACAAAAATCCCCCCCGCCTTACTGCCTCCTTGTGGCCAAGCCATATAAAGGACCATTGCTATACAGATGACGATTAGTAGGGCAGGTATATAGCGACACGCATTTTTCCTCCATAACTCTCCGGCCATAGCGACGCTCAACACCGAACCACCGAGCAGTACGCCCATATATTCATTACCAATGCCATAGTAACGTGCACCAATCACCGGATCATACCCCAGATAAGATCTACGGATAAGCTCTCCACCTGTGAATCCATCTAAGAGCGGTGGAAGCCAATTAACTAGCCCCACCCCAAAAAAGCAAGCGGCAAACGGCAGTCGGCGTAGCATAATTGAAATCCCTATGCCTACGGCGCTTAACAACAATGCAATGACAAAAGGGGACGGTGACCCTGGCAGCAAAGGAAGCAGCAGCAAAAAAAACGGAATCAGAAGTATGAATAGTAAGACATAAGGAAGCCAACGTATCCACTTTCTACGTATCCGTTCGTTTCGCTCTCCGAAGAATAATATCAGAACAGAAAGGATAATAATCGCAATCGTCACACCTACATACGGATACAGCACAGCAGGGCGGGTGGCATAAATGTAGTCTATTGCCTCGGCAGTCTTCCAGAACCACTCGTGCGAGAATGTATGATCTACCGTCAGAGCCTGTCCTTTCATTGCAGGAGGCAGCGATACGCCTAACCAGACAAAGATGGAGGGGGCGATGTCAATATTAGCAGCGAGTCCGGGTTGACGGGTGGTTCCAGAGGTCAATACTCCTCCGTCTCCCCCATTTTCCCACAACACAATAGGTGCCATGCGCTTTTTATCAGCAATATCGCTGTCTGGAAGCGAAGCCGACAGCAAGAGAATGCGCTGGTTATTCTCCCTTTTCAAAGCCAACTCTCCAGCAAATGTTATGATCTCCTCTACTACCCGCTGGCGCAATTCCATATATCTCTTTGTGTCCAGTGAATTTTTATGCCTTGCAAGGCGTTCCAGGTCTCCCAATTCCGCTACGACGAGTCCTTTTCCTTGCGATTTCCAATTTCGGATATGGTATGCCAAAAACGGGTAATCCGTTTTTTTTCCACCTGGAAAAAGCGAAGTGTGAATAAGCGTTTCTTCCCCTATCCATCCTTGTGGAGTGATGCCTTTTCTGTTCATCGTCAGCATCCCTCCCAAACGGCTAGGCTTGCCCTCTACGTCACTATTACCGATAACAGCCCGTTCAACTCCATGCTGCTCTAATGTTTCTCCTAATAAACCAGGAATGGCCCCTGTATTCCTCTGCTCATTATTTTCCATAAGAACTGGAATATACGGCAAAAGAATGGTTCCATTCCGCAAGCCCGACGGCATTTCTCCTGTATGAATGTAATAGAGCGGCACTGCTTCTGCGTGCTTCTCGCTGCTTCTGTACGCGTATCGGCCCCATTCAGTGCCCGCCGCACGGACTCCCGCGCTTATCGTCGTTATATTGTGGATATCTTTTAAAGAAACCGCTGTACGTATATTCAATTCACCAATCGCTGCTTGTTTCAACAAAGGAAATGCATTGCTCTGATATATCATGTGGATATCTTCGCGAGTTAACTGCGGAACCAGCAGGACGATAACAGAAGGGCGGTTTTGTGCAAGAATAGTTGTGGTAAACATCAAAAAAACGGATAAAAAAACACCGCAGAATCCAACAGCAAAAATCGCCTTTTTTCTCAATCCATCGTCCTCCTTTTCCACATACCCACACACTTATTCACACTTTTCAACATCTAAAATACTGATATAATAGGTTATCCACTATTTTATCCACATTATCCACATTGTTGTGGATAACGTTATTCAGCATTTTATTCATCATCATTCTACTGATTTGACAAAATACGACTTTTTCCAACAAAAAAGGCAACCCTTTTTATAGGGTTGCCTTTTTATTGGAGCGGCAAACCGGGAATGCCGTTTAACGACATATCTGCCAACTTGCCTTTCTTATATTCAATATAGCCTGCGCCTGCAATCATTGCGGCATTATCTGTACACAGCGACAGTGGTGGAATAATCAATTCTACACCTTCTCTCTCCGCACGCTCGGTCAATGCCCCGCGAAGTCCCTTATTGGCCGCCACACCCCCGGCTAACAGCAGCTGCTTCACCGGACGCTCTCGAATAAGTCTGAACGACTTATCCACAAGCACTTCCACAACCGAATCCTGAAAGCTGGCAGCAAGCGTTTGCGGCTCAATCGTCTCCCCTCGTTGCGCTGCATTATGCAGTGTATTAAGTACCGCGGACTTCAGACCGCTAAAGCTGAAATCATATGTTCCTTCAAGCCAGGCACGCGGCAGCGGGATAGAAGGTATCCCTTCGTGTGCAAGCCTGTCAATATGAGGACCGCCCGGATATGGAAGTCCAAGCGATCGTGCCACTTTATCGTATGCTTCGCCTACCGCGTCGTCCCTTGTCTGTCCGATAATCTCATATGCCCCATGCTCTTTCATATAAACAAGCTCCGTATGTCCCCCGGATACTACAAGCGCCACAAGCGGGAACTCAAGCTCTTTTACAAATCGGTTAGCATAAATGTGGCCTGCAATATGATGCACACCAATAAGCGGAATACCACGCGCAAATGAAATCGCTTTGGCGGCCGCTACGCCTACAAGAAGTGCCCCCACCAATCCGGGTCCATATGTTACCGCAATTGCATCAATATCATCGAATGTACAATCCGCTTCCTGCAATGCTTGCTCAATAATCACCGTAATATTCTCTACATGATGCCGTGAAGCCACTTCAGGCACGACCCCTCCGAATCGTTTATGACTTTCAATTTGAGAGGAGATTACATTGGAAAGAATAACGGTACCGTTTTCGATAACAGCAGCGGACGTCTCATCACAGCTCGTCTCGATGCCAAGAATACGTATGGGTTTATTTGCAGCGAGCGCTTCTTCACGCCGTTGATAAACCTTCTGTTTCCAATTGTTCGTCATCATATTTCACCCACGTTTTGAAATTCTGTATCCACTTACACTAAAAACATTGTACTACAGTTCTTTGTTCGAATATGTACACACATCTTACAAAAACGTAAGAATAATGAAAGCCAAATCAATGTTTCAATTATACATTACTCACTATAATGTAGCTGAGTAATACTTAATGAAACACTATATAAACGCTTTATTTTTGAATTGAAAGTGGTTGATATAAATGTTAGGAACTTATTTTCTCCCGATTGGCTATGCATTATTGACATTCCCACTTCTCGCATTTTTCTTTACGTTACCATTCCTCATTGTACAGTACCGCAAGTATGGATATGTAAACAAAGTTCGCAGTCTTGTGCTCTACTCGCTTCTGCTATATTTACTAACCGCCCTTTATCTGGTTATCTTGCCCTTGCCTGCGACAACTCACACGTGCATAGGTGCAAGCTCTTCATTTACGCAATGGATGCCGTTTCAGTTCGTTCAAGATATTGTACGAGAAACAAAGGTACGGATTAACCAACCCACCACATACGTTCATCTATTCAAGGAACGCGCATTTCTTCAAGTAGTATTCAACATATTGCTGCTTGTTCCGTTGGGTATGTTCTTACGTTATTATTTCCAGCGCAAGCTATTTCTTGTGGTAGCCGCTGCCTTCGGACTGTCCTTGTTTTTCGAGATCACGCAAGGGACTGGACTATATGGCATCTATGATTGCCCATACCGGTTATTCGATGTAGACGATCTCATGCTTAACACGCTGGGCGGCCTGCTTGGTTACGCGCTCGCACCATTGTTGACGCTCATCCTGCCTCATCCAAAGCATCTTGATGATTATGTGGATTTATCAGCCACACGTGTATCTTATATTCGAAGAATTATCGCCTTGCAAATTGACTGGTTCATTTTGTCTTTTCTCGTTGCTTTGTTTTGGGACCCGGAAAGCCCACTGGGTCTTGCCATACCTATGTTTGCTTACTTTGTTCTGCTTCCGTATGCCACCAACGGACGCACACTCGGTAAATTTATTGTACGCATTCGTCTGCAAGGACAAGGACCCAAACTTAAGCTACAAGAGATTATCATGCGATATGGAGTCTTATACTTTGCCGTCGGCGGATTGCATTACCTATTCATTATCGGCGCTTCTCTTCAATTTCATCCTGTTGTACTCATACCTTTGCTGTTGGTACTATTTATGGTAGACATTGTTTTGGTCGTTCATGTGTTGTTTACTGTATTCCGACGTGATAAAAAGCTGTTTTATGAGACATGGAGTGGAACAAAGAACGTAATCACATAATTTATGATAAATAACCACCCGGCCTGTTTTCAGACTAGGTGGTTATTTACATAAAAAGATTTTTTAATTAACACTTAGGAAGAAGATGACACTTCTATTTTCGGAATTTCCTTTAATGGACGTCCTTCTTTGTAATAAAGTGAAGGTGTTAGTATAACAAAGAAAATATGGACATTTGTATACCCATGCTCTTTTAACATGTCGTAAAGCATAGAGGCAAGTGCATCATGCTTTTTCTGTTCTCTTTGGAACATAAGGATTTCCAGGCTTGGAGGCGTATCCGTTATTTGTTCGACGGTAAGAAGCTCGATTTTCACGATGTCCTTCGGAATGCTGGCTATGTGAGAGAATTCCTTAATAAGTGTCGGAGAGATTGTTTTAAGAAGGGTACTATCGAACCCTTTAAAGCGCAAAAATGGCATATTTCTTTTCCTTTCCGTACATATGTCTGCAATGGATTTGTATATTCTTTACGAATAAATTATATCACTACCTCACTTTTTTGTAGTTTGTATTAACTGCTATCCGCACATTTGTCGAGTATCTCTTTTCTACGTTATATTAATGGCATTCGTATCCCCCTACTTCTCTTCCTTGCTTCCATCCTCATTCTAATCATCTGCATTATGAGGCTGAGTCAAAAGGTTGTTTGGTCTCAAATAGAATCCAATATATAGGTTACTTACCGTTTTCTATACGTTTATACGGTATCGAAGAAGGGTGCCCCATCACTTTTGGGACACCCTCTTTCAGTATCATATTTAAAATTTAAATTTGACAGTTAGCTCCTGTAATTCCTCCGCCATGTTCGATAAAGACGTCGCCAATGATGTAACCTCCTCCATCGACGCAAGCTGCTCTTCGGCAGACGCAGCAATACTTTGCGAGTTTCCAGAGGCTTGCTGTGCAATGCTTGCAACATTCTCCCCGCTTGCTGAAATCTCTTGTACCCCGGCCGATATTTGCTGGGTTACACTGGCTAGTTCCTCAATTTGTTGCGAAATTTGTCCTGTTGAACGCAAGATAGCATCGAATTTCCGTTCTGTTTCATTTACGATTTGTATTCCTGATCCTACTTCTTCTTTTACCTTGTCCATGGTCTGAATGGATTGCTCCATATCTTTCTGGATTTCTTCGATAAGCTTCGAAATTTGATTAGAAGACTTATTGGATTGGTCCGCCAGTTTTCTAACTTCTTCTGCTACAACCGAAAATCCACGGCCATGCTCCCCTGCACGCGCGGCTTCTATCGCCGCATTTAGTGCCAGCAGATTGGTTTGATCGGATATATCTATAATTGTCTTTAACATTCCTTCAATCTCTTTTGTCCGTCCATCCAAAAGCTTAATTACAGCATCTGATTCATTAACGGACTTATTAATCGAATTCATCTGCTTAACCGTCCCTTGTAAAGCGACTCCACCTAATTTGGCCGTCTCTGCCGTATCTGTGGAAGACTCAGAAATAGTCGAGGCGCTCTCGGCAATGCGCTGCATTCCAACTGATATTTCCTCAAGGGAATTTGTTGTTTTCTGTAATGCGACTTGCTGCTCTTCCGCCCCGCTTGCGGATTCTTGTATTGCAATCGTAATTTGTTCCGTTGCTTTGCTTGTTTGTTCCGCACTTGCTGTTAATTCCCGAGAGGAGACAGCAACCTGTTGCGTAGACGCATGTACTTCGCTGATGAGATGTCGCATGCTTTTTATCATATTATTAAAATCCCGGGCCAGCTCGCCGATCTCATCTTTTGATTTAATACTAACCTCTTCAACCGTAAAATCGCCTTCCGCTACATTATTCAACCTCTTACCGATTAACAGAATTGGCTTTGTAAAGCGTGTCGAAAAATAACTTACAACCAGTGTACCTAACAAAACAAAGATGATTGCAATAATAGAAACAAGATATAAAACTTGCTTGGCACCACTATTAAACTCCTTGAAGTAAGCACCTGAACCAACAATCCAGCCCCAGTTTGGCTCTAGTTCAACATAATTAACTTTCATTTCAATCTCGTCTGTATCTGGTGCTATCCATTTATATGTCAGATAACCGCCACCGTTTGTTCCTTTTTCAACAATTTCCCTCCCTAACATAACACCGTCTTTCGTTTTAACATCTGTTAAACTTTGTCCTTCATTAAAAGGATTCATAACAGAAACAGCATCTTTATTTACAGCCCATATGTATCCCGTTTCGCCTACTGTGTATTCTTTTTTTATGGAACGTTTATTTTCGGAATTCTTCTCACCCAATACTTCTTGCCGAATTTTTTCTTGGGCTTCTTCACGTGTTAGATGCCCGGCCTTTACTTGTTCATCCATAAGCTTAATCATGCCTATGACTAACTTAACATTATTTTTCAATTGTGCTTTTCCGGCTTCATCCAACTTACTTTTTGAGTATTCATACGTACTGATACCTATACAGATAGTAGGTACTAATAAAATAAACAAACATAGAATGATTAATTTAGCCCGTAATGATTGTAATGTAAATCTCACCAATGCTCCTCCTTTTATTTGCAACAGAAGACTTAACTACTATTCTTATCGTACTAATAGTACATAATTTTAACCCTTTAAATGTAGTAATTAAATTCTAAATATTTATTTTGTTTATTTTTACTAAAAAATATAAATTTAATATATTTTAGAAAAATATAGAATCAAACTGACTTCCTGAAGAAAATTTATTCCACCATCTACCTTTTTAACGGTTCTCTTATACACCTTGTATAAGAAAATGTCGTTTTTTTTGTAATCTTGTCGAATTGTCCAATTGTTCAACTTTTGAAATAATAATATCATTCAACTAATTATGATAAAAATATTGTTTTTATTAGTAGTGTGAGGTAATTAGGGCATCTCTCCTGAAAAAGTGATGGAGAGTCACCTATATTAATTTTTACAAAAGTGAGGTTGTGTATGGCTGGATTAAATCAGGAACAAAGTCTAAAAAGAGAAATGAAAAGCCGCCACTTGTTTATGATTGCTTTAGGCGGTGTAATTGGTGCAGGGTTTTTCAATGGTTCTGGTTATACAATTAGCCAATCAGGACCACTAGGTGCAGTGTTAGCCTATATGATGGGCGGATTTATTATGTATTTAGTTATGTTGTGTTTAGGGGAATTGACAGTGGCTATGCCAGTATCTGGTTCATTCCAAACGTATGCGACTAAATATATTCATCCATCAACAGGTTTTACAGTTGGTTGGATTTATTGGATAGGTTGGTCTTCAACCGTGGCTTTTGAGATTGTGACGATAGGGATGCAGATGCAAAGATGGTTTCCCGATATTTCCCCATGGCTATGGTCATTACTTACCGGTATCATTTTATTTTCTGTTAACGCTTTCTCTGCACGCAGTTTTGCAGAAACAGAATTTTGGTTTGCTAGCATTAAAGTAGTCACCATTGTCCTGTTTATTCTAATCGGCGCATCTGTTATATTTGGTTTCGTTCCGATTCATGGAGAAACATCTGCTCCTATGTTTACACACTTAACTGAATTTGGATTCTTTCCTAACGGGGCACTGGCTGTGGTTATTGCCATGTTGGCGGTAAACTATTCCTTAGGAGGAACTGAACTCGTGGGGATTGCCTCGGGAGAAAGCGAATCACCGGAAAAAACGATACCAAAGGCAATCAATCAAACAGCGTATCGGATTATCTTATTCTTTGTTTTATCAATTGTCATTCTAGTTTCAATTGTTCCTTGGCAAGAAATTAAGCCAAATGTCAGTCCTTTTGTTACGGCTTTAGATAAGATTGGAATACCTTACGCAGCAGATATTATGAATTTTGTCATCATTACATCACTCTTGTCGGTGGCTAATTCCGGGCTTTATGCTACCACTAGAATGTTGTATTCTCTTTCAAAAGCACAAATGGCTCCAAAATCATTTCAAAAATTAACCGGTAAAGGGGTACCTTTACTTGCTTTAATTGCCAGTATGGGAATTTCTTGCGTTTCTATTCTCGCTTCAAAAATTGCCGCTAATACAGTTTATACATGGATTCTCTCTGTAGCAGGAATGGCATCGATTCTTGCATGGATGAGCATTGCTGCTTCCCAATACTTTTTCCGTAAGCGCTATCTTGCAGAAGGGGGGAAAGTGAGTGACCTGGGTTTTCGTACCCCATTGTACCCTGTAGTACCGATCCTCGCATTTAGCTTTAATTTAATTGTGCTGATTAGTTTGGCGTTTGGTGAGGGCACCAAAATGACCATTTATATAGGGGTTCCGGTAGTCATTGTCCTTCATTTAATCTACCTTTTCTTTATACGCAAGCAAACACATGAACAATATTCAAGCGCAGTAAATGAGTAAGGAAATTGTAAAAAAAGCTTCGCTATTCATACGAGTAGCGAGGCTTTTTTACGTTATACATCCATATTTTTCTTTGACTCAGCCCGGTATGTGCAGCCCTTTTATGTAAAAAACAGCCCCTTATATTAAAATAAGGAGCTGCTTTATCTTTATTTAACTTGATTTAATTTTTCTGGTGTCCAGTCTTTAACTCCATTATCTTCAATAATCCCTAACATAACATCAGTGATGTCAGGATCAGCAATTAATTTATCTTGAACCCGAAATTTAATATCATCAGCGTCAGTTAATGAAAATCCAGGACGTAATTCAATTAGAGATTCAACATGGTAATAGCGCCCTTCTTGTATAATACGAATTTCATTTATATCCGTTACATCCTTATCCGAAAGGATGAGTTTTGCCACTTTTTCTTCTACTTCATGAGGGGCTGCTACACCGATCAAACCAACCATGCTATCAAATCCTACTCGAAAGGCAACAACGAACATGAGCAATCCGATTAAGATGGTTACTACGCCGTCAAGAGCGGCAAAAGATGTTAACGATGTAATAATAATTGTGAGTAAAGCAAAGGTAGCACCTAAGACAACCACAAGATCTTCATAGAAAACCAAGCGAGTAGCTGGTGCTGCACGATTTACGTATTGGAAAGAGGTTTTCAGAATACCTATATACATCTGATTTGATAAATCGACAAATTCTTGTGGTGAGAGGGAAGAAAAGAAGGAAGAGCGATGGGTGGATGGGAGCGGTTGGAAAAAGACACGCTCCCCTTTCTTCTGCCGGATCGAAGGGCGCATCCAACCTCTTCTTTTTTCCGAAATCTCCTCCTTCCAACCACACTCCTCTGTCAAAATATCAAGTGTAATTTATATAGGTTATGTTATTTACCTAAGATTTATTTTTTGTAAGCTTCATAAACGAATTGCTGATTACTATTTGTAGGTTGTTTATTGTAATCAAAGTCGGCGGTCACTACAACTTCAGAAAATCCTATACTTTGTAACACCAATTTAAATTCTTCAACACCATACCAGCGTAATGCAAAACGTTGTAACTCCGATTGAATTAGTTTTCCTTTACGCCATTTTTCATACTTTAAATACGAAACTTTATACTGATTGAATAAATCAGCTTCAACAAGTTTACTTTCCATTGTAATTATATCACTATTAGGAAAAGTAAATGTTGATGTCTCACCATAAGTACCTACATTAAAATTTTTATCAGGTAGAAAAATATCGAGAATTAGTCTACCTCCTATTTCCAAATGCTCATACAATCTCTTTAAAACTTTAATTGATTCATCTCGTTTTTCAATTAATAAAAAAGAGCCAGCAGGAATAATAATTACCTCATATTTATTAGGTAAAGAAAGTTCCTTTAAATCTGATTGAAATAAATTAGGTTTTAACCCATATTCTTCACAGCGTTGACGACAAGAAGCTAACATTTCAGCAGAATAGTCAACCCCGTCTACATTAAGACCAGCTTCTAAAAGAGGAATGATTACACGACCAGAACCAACCATTGCTTCAAGAATACGTCCTTTACAATTTTTAAGCTTTTCTTGATAATACTCTATATCCCCACCGAGTGACTGTCCTATTTTTTTTGTAAAATCATAAACTTCTGTACAAAGCTCTCCATAATTACTAAAAGACATAAATATTTACCCTCCGTGTGTTGTTATTTTACTGAAGGGCAATAAAACTAGATTACCGCTTCAGCACCTTGAATTTAGTTATATATACTTTTGAGCTGACTGTCATAAAAATCACTCACCTTCGAATTATATATGGATGAGTTTAACATAAATAGAAAATTTGATCTATATTGAAAACTTATTGTTCGCACAAGATTTTATATCGAATTTAATATTCTTGTAATCATACCAACCAAGAATTTTCATGTTATAAAATGATTAATAAAACCCATACACAATAAAAAAATGGAGATACTTTTTTATGAGCAAGTTAAATCATAAGGTGTTATTTCTTTTAATGCGTCCAGGTCAGCCAGTGAAAGGATTGCTATAACTACATCTCTAAATCCCAAACGTATCGCCTCCCTTGTTTTCTACCAACGAAAAAAGCGCAACTTAACGGCTCCGCTCCTTTAATTGATATCCTAGTTTACTTCGGCACCAGGAGGCCGCCGCGATTCACTCCTTACCCGCATGCGGTCAACGGGCTTCTTGCCGATAATCAGCCGACAGGAGGTGACTCGTTCCACTTCATTTCATTTGCCCCTGCAATAAGCGTATATCATGGGAGGAGTGACGTATAAAGTCATAAGAAAAGCCGCCTCCAAAAAGAAGCGGCTATCTGATTTATTCGGTTGCCCTTAGTTATCATGTCGCAATCCTAAAGGTGGTCAAAATGTGGGCAATTGGGGTTTTTAACGATAATGAGCAAATAGAAAACCCTTATAATTCAAGGGTTTTCCGCTCTTCACTGTCCTGTTCTAATCTCACCCACATAATAATGGCATCTTCCCCATTGTCCGTATAATAACCTGGCCGTATGCCCTCTTCTACGAACCCAAGCTTTTTATACAGTCCTTTTGCCGTTTCATTGCTGCGGCGCACTTCAAGCGTCATAGCAGCAGCACCGGAACTTGCGGCATGCCCCATTAATCGGTGCATCAATTTTTCACCAAGATATCGTCCACGGTAATCCGGATGAACGGCCACATTGGTAATATGTGCTTCATCCAGCACAAGCCACATCCCGCCATACCCGACAATCCGTCCACCTTTCTCTGCCACAAAATATCTAGCAAATACATTTTGCTTTAACTCATTAATAAACGAATCCCTCGACCAGGGAGTTTGAAATGAAAGTCGCTCCACTTCTTCGATCCCATCAAGGTCTTTCATCTCCATGCGTCGAATGATACACTCATCTGACATCATACTGCCTCCCTACTTCTTTTGGCTGGCAAGCCACTTGGCTTCCGCTTCCGCCAATTGAAGATAGACAGGGGTAAATGTTTGCGTATCTTCAACACGACCTTCTTGGAGAGCTTTCCAGCCCGCTGTAGCGAGGTGGGCGGCACGTGGAACTCGATACGATGCCGGAGCGAACACCGCTTGCTCTCCCAGAATGTTCTGGATGGTATCTTTATGGATAGCAATGTCATCCCCCAGAAACAGTATTGATTCTCGGGCATCTGCCGCTTTCCACTCTTCAAGCGCTTGCTCCAACAGAACGATTCGTTCGGCTTCCGCAAGGCATACTCCTCCTTCCGGTGCATAACGATATACACCGGTATATACTTGCCCGCGGCGCGCATCGAAGAACGGAATAATCCGACCCGGAAAATAAGCACCATTCCAAGCCAATACTTCCAGGCTGGAAATCCCGATTAACGGAATATTAAGTGACCAGGCTATACTCTTGGCAGTAGCGACACCAATACGCACTCCTGTATACGAGCCCGGGCCCCTGGCTACTACAACCGCCTTCAATTCGGACGGCTCAACTTCCACTTCATCCAATAGTTGGCTAACCATTGGCATAAGTCGAACACTGTGATTTTTTTTCAGGTTAGTGACACATTCGCCGAGCACTTTATCTTCCGTGCACACAGCAATACTCAGACTGAAGTTTGATGTATCAATTGCCAGAATGGTCATTCTTTATCGCCTCACATACTATTTCATATCGTCTGCCGTATGCCGTAAAGATAAGCGTTCGCTCGTCGCCTTCCCCACGGGTAATCGCAATCTCACATCGCTCGGCAGGAAGCTGCTCTGCAATCATCTGCGGCCATTCTACCACCGTCACGCCATCTCCATAAAAATACTCGTCGAAGCCCAAATCCTCCAGTTCATCTTCCATACGATATACATCCATATGATAAAGAGGCAAGCGCCCCATATACTCTTTAATAATCGTAAACGTTGGGCTATTGACTACACCGCTAATGTCCATGCCTCGGGCCAGCCCCTGCGTAAAAGTCGTCTTGCCAGCACCTAAATCACCCGTCAGCGTAAAAACATCTCCGGGTTCTACCAGCCGACCAACACTTTCCGCCAACTCTTGGGTTTCTTGCATGGAACGGGTGTGAAACGTATATGTTTGTGCATCTCTCATCATTATCACTTCCTACGTGAACTTACCGTTCTCCATTAAAATGATTATACCCTTTTTTCGGGAGTGTTGTACTTTTTCCATTTTGCCAATGAATCCTTACCTCAGGAGAACCAGCTTGTACTTCTCCGATCCAGTACAGAGGAAGTTCTTTTTCCGCAAAAGCCTGACTTATACTCTCTTTATATTCTGCAGAAACACAGCCAACCAGTCGATAATCTTCTCCTCCGTAAAACGCCCAATCAAGAGCACAATTCCCGCTCATATCAGCATAACGGAGAACCGGGGCGCTCAGCGGGATTGCTGCTTCCTCCAACACCAGCCTCACATTGCTCGCTTCGGCGATTTCCCAGGCTTCGCTTGCCAATCCGTCACTAATATCGTTCAAAGCGATGCGAATACCGCTCGTTGCCAGCAAACGACCAGCTTTCACATCGGGTTCTGGCAAACGATGCCGATTAGCCAGAGACATCCATTCAACCGGAACGTTGGCAACACCCCATTGTTCTTGCAGCAAAATATCCAGACCGGCCCCTGAATCGCCTACCGTTCCAGTCAAAAAAACGGCGTCGCCAGGCCGGGCATTGCCTCGGAGCAGACCATGATCTTGCTCTACCTCTCCGAGCACAGTAACAGTCAGCGTCAAAGGGCCCGGCACTGCGACCGTGTCTCCTCCAATAAGCGCCATATTATAACGGAGAGCCAATGTCGCCATCCCGTCGTAGATTTCGGCTATTTCCTCTTCGTTCCACGTATGTGGCAATCCTAAAGATACAAGATAAAACAGCGGAATTCCGCCCATCGCTGCTACATCACTAATATTGGATGCCAGTGCTTTATGACCGATATCGCTTGGAAGCATTGTTTGACGCTTAAAATGCACGTCTTCTACCATCGTATCGCAGCAAGCAATCCACTCATAGCCGGTACGTCCAGCAACGATGGCCGCATCATCACCATTACCAACCGTAATCCGTTCTCCAAGTGCTGTAGGCACCTTCTGTCGACCGGTTAAATATGAGATAAGTCCGAACTCATCGCGCCGATTTTCTGTCATGAATATCCTCCACTTCCCGCAGCACCAAAGAACCTCTGCATTTGCCGCAGACGTATTTTTTCGTATTCATGCGCCGTTTACGTAGATAGCGCATACCGCACCCTTTGCATAGTAGCTCATAACGGTATTCCTGTTTTTTACGTGGGGCAAGTGAACGGCAGTATCGGCTACCGCCCACCTGTTTTAGCAACTGTTTAAAATCTGCATCTTTATGTTTATATCCTCGACCGGTTAGGTGAAGGTGGTAGTGGCAGAGCTCATGCTTAATGATCCCTACCAGTTCTTCCATACCGAATGTCTCATAATGTTTGGGATTTAATTCAATATTATGTGTCCGCAATACATAGCGACCGCCTGTTGTCCGCAGACGCGGATTGAAATACGCGCGGTGTGTAAACGGACGGGTAAAATCATCGGAGGAGATTCGTTCGACAAGCTTCTGCAGCTGCGCCTCCGTTAAGCTCTCCATCTCCTCACCTCCATTCTTGCGCCTGTCTCCAACATGCGCTACACTTGTGAACGTACATATGAAAGGGGGAGCTACCTTGCGCTACTGTATTTTATCAACAGAAAAAGAATTGCAATTCGTTGCTATGCCCGATGGTTACATGTATCAGCTCGTTGCGCTGCTGCATCGTCTGCATAAAGAAATCGGCAAGCTGACCGTATCCGAACGCCCTGCTATACCGGAAGTTATCGCAGAGTGCACGGAGCTTGAGCTGCACGCCCAGGGTGCCAGCATTATTCAAGGCATCGATTATTTGGCAGATTTAGAAGGACGGTTCGCCTCCCTGCAGGAAGAGAATTATCCGCTCATCGCCTTGTTAACTGAGATTCGCGCACTGCATGCACAGCTTGAATATTTGGTAGAAGAAGGCGAATACGAGTAACATTCATCCCTCCGTCACATATAGTGATAAAAGATAAGTTTATTATAGGCTTGACCATATATCACGTGACGGGAGGGAACAGAATGCCGCAGTGGCTGAAACGCCAGCTAATGAAAGCATTTCAGACGAAAAATCGGCGGCAGATTCTGCTGCTGAACGATTGCTGGTTCTTATATAACGAGAAACAGGGGGGGCAAAGCTAACGCTTTTCAGCCGCCCCTGTTTCCAGTTCTAACATCGTCAATCCGACGCGGCCTTTCTTCATATCAATATCTTTAACCCATACGGTTACAATCTCTCCTACGGAAACGACATCAAGTGGATGCTTGACAAACCGACGGCTCAATTGCGAAATGTGGACCAAACCATCATTCTTGAGGCCAATATCGACAAATGCGCCAAAATCTACTACATTGCGCACAGTTCCTTGCAATTCCATTCCTTGTGTCAAGTCGGCAATATCGAGCACATCTTTTTTCAGCATCGGCTTGTGTAGCTCTTCCCGTGGATCGCGACCCGGACGAAGCAAACTTGCGATGATATCGTGCAGTGTTGGCTCTCCAATATCTAGTCTTTGGGCCATTTCTTTTACATTTACTTCTTTAAGCTTTGCTTTCGCCTGCTCACTTGTGATTTCTTCTGGACGAATCCCCAGTTCTTTCAGAAGTACAGCCACGCTTTTATAGGATTCCGGATGAATAGGCGTATTATCAAGAGGATTCTCCCCTTCGGAAATGCGAAGAAAGCCTATACATTGCTCGTATGTTTTTGCTCCGAGACGGGGCACGTCTTTCAATTGCTTTCGTGATGTATACTTGCCTGCCTCTTCTCTACGTCCAACGATGTTTTTCGCTACCTGTTTCGAGACGCCGGATACGTACTGTAAGAGCGCCGGGGAAGCTGTATTGACGTCTACGCCGACATAGTTCACCGCCGATTCGACGATGAACTCCAGGCTATCCGACAATTTGCTCTGCGATACATCATGCTGGTATTGCCCTACGCCAATGGATTTCGGATCGATTTTAACCAGTTCTGCTAACGGGTCCTGAAGCCGGCGTCCGATCGATACAGCACTACGTTCAGCTACATCTAAATCTGGGAACTCTTCACCGGCCAGCTTCGAAGCTGAGTACACGCTGGCTCCAGCCTCATTGACAATAATATATGAAATATCGCGCTTTACTTCTTTAAGCATATCTACCGTAAACTGTTCCGTTTCCCTTGAGGCGGTTCCATTACCGATAGCAATTACTTGCACTTCGTGCTTTTCGATGAGTCCAATCAGTATTCGCTTGGCTTCTGCTATCTTGTTCTGCGGCGGCGTCGGGTATACGACTGCCACCTCTAACAATTTTCCCGTTTCATCAATCACAGCTGTTTTGCAGCCGGTTCGGTATGCCGGATCCAGGGCAAGTACGACACGATTTCTAAGCGGCGCTTGAAGCAAAAGTTGGCGCAGGTTCTCGGAGAAAATATGGATAGCTTGCTCTTCAGCTTTTTCTGTTAATAATCCACGCACCTCGCGTTCTACAGCTGGTGCAATCAACCGTTTGTAACTATCCTCTATTGTTACTTTAAGCTGCTCGGAAGCAACGCTTTCTCTACGAATCCATTTTCGTTCGAGGTACTGCAGAATAGGCAGGAAATCAAGTTCAATTTTCACACGCAGAATGCCCTCTCGTTCCGCACGGTTTACCGCAAGCACACGGTGCGGTGCAATACGTGAGGCAGGTTCGCTGTATTCATAGTACATCTCATATACTTTTTTCTCGGACGGTTCATCTTCCTTTTTAGCAGTAGACAATGTAGCTCGCTTCATCGTATATTCACGTACCCAGCTGCGTACATTCGGATCATCTGCCATTTGCTCAGCGATAATATCTAAGGCACCCTGTATGGCTTCCTCAACCGATTCCACGCCCTTTTCTCCGTTTATATATTTTGAAGCCTCTGCCTCTAGATTTCCATTGCGGGCAGACAGTATAAATGTAGCAAGCGGTTCTAACCCTTTCTCTTTGGCTACGGTAGCCCGGGTCCGGCGTTTTTGCTTGAATGGCCGATATAAATCCTCCACCTGCTGAAGTTTAACTGCTTCACGAATCTGCTTCTCCAGCTCGTCCGTCAATTTATCCTGCTCGGCAATGAGGCGAATGACCTCTTCTTTCCGTTCCTCCAACTGACGTAAATATTGGACACGCTCCTGAATGGAACGAATCTGGTTCTCATCCAACATTCCGGTCATTTCTTTACGGTAACGAGCGATAAACGGAACCGTGCTACCTTCATCCAGTAGGGAAATTGTGCGTTCTACTTGTCCTGAAGCAATTTGCAACTCTCCTGCAATAACCGAAACCATCTGTTTTACTTCCATGGACCCACATCCTTCCAGGGCTTTTTTTGTCATTCAACGAAAAAAAAGCTACCGTGTTTCACAGCAGCCTCTTAGGAATCAAATACATTCTGAATATCTTAAAAATCAATAAGTCCTAAACTAATCTGGAGAGCGTCATTTACCCGTTCCATCATCTCTTCGTCCAGGTGTGTGATCTTATCCGTTAGCCTTTGTTTGTCGATCGTACGTATCTGTTCAAGAAGAATAACGGAATCACGGTCAAATGCATACGTTTTCGCATCGATCTCCACATGAGTAGGCAACTTGGCTTTTTGTATTTGTGCCGTAATGGCTGCGACGATTACTGTCGGACTGAAGCGGTTCCCTATATCATTCTGTATGACCAATACGGGCCGGACTCCGCCTTGCTCCGATCCGACAACGGGGGATAAATCCGCAAAATATACGTCGCCACGCTTCACGATCACACACTACACCCCGCTCACTAAACGTCCCAACGTCAGATCGGCTTCTTCTTCGGCTTGAAAAGCCTCGCTCGCCATATGCAAATTGATGTTTGCCATCTCCATATACCCGCGCTGCATCATCTCACGGATATGACGCTTTTTACGTTCTTTCAGATACAGTCTCATTGCCTGACGGATAAATTCACTACGATTTGATTTTTCCTTTTCAACCAATCCATCCACTTCCTGTAATAGATGATCTGGCAAGCTAATCATGATACGCTTCGTGTCCATTTTAGACAAGACCATCGCACCTCCAACACCAACGCTATACAACATTTTCACAAGTTGAAAGACCGCGCGAAAGACACATTACCAGTATGGCGTAGCCCATACAAAAATATACTTTACACGGTTCGACAAACGGGAGCATTCGACTCCCTATTTTACTATTCGAGCAATACCGGCAAATTCCTGCCTCTCTTCTCCATTTTTAGAAGAGATTCTGGTCCCTATCTCGATTCTTACTGATTGTACCATGATTCCCTCTGTGTCACAACAGGAGGTATCGCGTTTTATGCGGCTATTCCTGACAAAAGCTTGTCGATATACGGTTGCTAACTGAAACAACCCGGCCATTCTCCATGTATACGCGCGGTACTCGCTTACTAACCATGCAAGTTACCTCGTAATTAATTGTCGCAAGCCACTTCGCCATCTCATCAACAGAAATCTCGTCGTTTCCTTGACTTCCAATAAGCACAGCTTCTTCTCCCACAGCTACATCAGGAATATGCGTAACATCAACCATAAATTGGTCCATGCAAACTCTTCCCGCGATCGGTGCACGCTCTCCCTTAATCAACACATATCCCTTATTCGACAGAAGACGATTATAACCATCTGCATAGCCCACTGGAATGGTTGCTATCACGGCTTCTTGTGGTGCTTCATATGTCGCTCCATAGCTAACTTTTGTTCCTTTTGGCACCCGCTTGACATGGCTTACGCGCGCCTTCCAACTAAAAGCAGGTACAAGAGGAATGTTTGTCGTTTTAGCATAATCAGAAGGATATTGACCGTATAAACTAATTCCCAAACGGATCATATGTCGACTTTTCTCTGGGTAGAACATTGCGGCGGCACTATTGTTTGTATATAGAAGCGGAATCGTGTTACCATATGCCCCCAATTCATCGATCAAACCCTCAAACATGCGATATTGTTCAAGCGTATACGCGGTGTCTTCTTCGTCGGCGGTAGCAAAATGGGTAAACATGCCTTCAATTTCGATCCATGGGCAAGTATGCGCAAAATCAACGAATGCTCTAATTTCTTCCACCGTACGCATACCGATTCTTCCCATGCCCGTATCGACTTTCATGTGAATTCTTGCAGTCTTTTGTAATTTCTCTGCTTCCCGGCATATTTCTTTTACTATGTCTTGTTGGTATACCGTCATAGCAATGTCGTGGCGAATAGCGACTTTGATGCCGCGTATCGGAAATGAACTAAGCACAAGAATGGGCGCAGTAATACCCTGACTTCGAAGTTCCAGTGCCTCATCCAGCAGTGCTACACCTAACCATTCAGCCCCTTCGTTTAACGCTTTTTGAGCGATTCTGTATGCTCCATGTCCATAACCATCCGCTTTTACTACGGCCATAATCTTCGTTTCTGCGGGAATATGTTTACGAAACGTCCGGATATTCTTTCCGATAGCATCTAAATTAATCTCCGCCCAGACGTCCCGGTAATACTCTTCTGTTCCATCCATTACCTTATCTCCCTCTTTTCTGTATACGTGCAATCTGCTTATCTACTTCTTCAAGGAATTCTTGTGAAGCCATAACATGGTATTTCTTCCCGCTCCGAGTCCGATATGTCGGTTTCCACACGCTGACACGCTGCAATTCGTTTAGCGGCACGCTCTCTTCATTCTTCCCGACACGCAGAACAAGATGCGTACGCGAAAGCTTATATGTCGGGTGCAGAATCGCTTTGTAAATCATCGGTGCAAACCCCACGATAATAATAGCAGCAGCCATTGCGATAATAAATACGGTCATACGTCCCTGCGGCAAGAAGTTTAAGAGGCCAAACATTACAATAATATAAAGCAATGTCTCGATTAACTTGTACATAACCGGGCGCTTTAAGTAGATATCTTTTGCGCTTGCCTCTTCATGGCGCAATATGTTTCCCTGTTGTTTTTTCATGCAAATCTCTTTCCCCCATCATTCATTTTGTAAAATAAGCAACAAATCACCCAAATTGCTAATAATAAATCGCATTCTTACTGGAGCTCATCAAATGCCTGTCTAGTACGATTGAGCCGGACGACATAGGCTCCGAAATCCTTGACTCCTCAAGCATTAAAAGAAATGAATAATACTTCTTCTCGATTACCTTCAGTATCTCCAATACACGGGTATGTTTGTAAGTGAGGCCATATGTCAAGAACCTCTTCATAAAGGTGCATCCTCACTTCCCCATTACATTATGTCCAGTATAGCAGATATCCCGCTAATCTGGGTACATGCCTTATCCCTATTGGTTTTATTGCTACATACAATATGTATAGGGTATATGCCATTTGCTATAGAAGGAGGTGATGAGGGATGGCACAACAACCAAGAAAAAGAAAAACGACAAACGGAAGGCAAGAAGTTGTAAACAAACGATTGAGCGGAATCGAAACATCTCTCTCCGAAATGGAGAGCCAGATGTATGAAGCAAGGGAGACCATGAACAAAATCGAAAACATGCTTACACAATTAAACCAAATAAAGAGCGAACAGCCTTCTAGAAAGAGAAGAACACGAAACCGTCCTAATTCGGAACAACAGCCGCGTCGTCGCGCTCCTCTTTTTCCGATTCTAGGAAAAAAACGTGAGCCTGAACCCAAGTCCCTGCCCTTTGGATTAGGGGGGAACGGTGGAAAAGGATTAGATATGGCCGGAATAGCGGAAATACTTCAAAATCCTGCTGTACAGGGACTAATAAAAAAGGGATTGAATAGTGGGGTGGCTACTAAAACAGCAAAATCAGGAGGAAAAAAGACAGGAAAAGCAGGAAAAAAAGACAGTCTTAATGATATGCTGAATGGCGTAGATTTCACCCAAATAGCCAAGCTGTTACAGAATCCGATGGTTCAATCCATGTTAAAAAATATGTTCTAGAATCAACAGAAAAAGCACTTCTTCCCTGTATATTAGGGAAAAGTGCTTTTTCATACGCATAGTACCGATGGTCGGGGTCGAACCGACACTCCCGAAGGAACACGATTTTGAGTCGTGCGCGTCTGCCAATTCCGCCACATCGGCATAAATGGCGTGCCCGGAGAGACTCGAACTCCCAACCTTCTGATTCGTAGTCAGACACTCTATCCGATTGAGCTACGGGCACATATATTGTTATACAGATGAATAGTAATGGAGCGGACAACGAGACTCGAACTCGCGACCCCGACCTTGGCAAGGTCGTGCTCTACCAACTGAGCTATGTCCGCGCATTTAAAGAAGCGGAAGGTTAGATAAAAAGCGGAAGCTCTTCTCTAACCTTCTACTTCCGGTAATGCGG
>SNQW01000044.1_pt1 | contig 143162 bp, 131 predicted proteins | sample 2580511 | NCBI WGS metagenome assembly SNQW01 (sample SAMN10953775, study PRJNA522744) | food fermentation metagenome | isolation source: 8-hour incubation of native-enriched microbial consortia from nixtamalized... | place: Mexico | collected 2017-09-24
GACTTTGACTCCGTCATGCCCTGGTTCGAATCCAGGTACCCCAGCCATTTTTGTATCGAACTAATTATAGCTGTTCGAGCCATTAGCTCAGTTGGTAGAGCACCTGACTTTTAATCAGGGTGTCACTGGTTCGAGTCCAGTATGGCTCATCATTTTCTTTTGTAAAGCAGGAGGACTCTCACCTTATAATTTGAGGAAGTTCTGCTAAAAGCAGGCACGTCCTGTGCCTAACGCAGAACCTAGCGCATCGTGTGCGTCGGAGTCCAGTATGGCTCATAACTTTATCCTATATAGTTACCTTTTATAGGATGGAAAAGCCGTTTCGCTAGCGAAACGGCTTTTTTGTATGGATAAGCAAATTGGTTGTCGCTCAATCTGAGCGCCTGTCCTGTGGAGAACGCTCTCTTGAATATGGTATACTTAAACAATAAGGATGATAAATTGGAGGGACATATGGCCAAGCAGCAATACGCCCCAAAAAAGAAAAGCAAAATTGTTCCGATTCACATGGGTGCGGACTTCTATTATGAGCGGGCAATGCGCTATCTTGATAAGCTCAATTTTCAAAAAGCGCTGCGTTATTTACGCAAGGCGGTTGAATTCGAGCCGAACAACCCTGATTATTACTGTAGCATGGCCGGCGTACTGGCTGAACTCGGCAAATATGAAGAATCGAATCGAATTCTCTGGCATGTACTGGAGGAAGTCGACCCTTCGTTAGATGAATGTTATTTTTATCTGGCCAGCAATTATGCCAGCATGATGGAATTCGAGTTGGCTGAACAATACGTTCTTCGGTATTTGCAAAACGCTTCCAATCCATTCTACGCCGAAGAAGCTGAGGATTTGCTTGACTATATCGAGTTTCATGTGCAGACTACACCACGGGAAACAGAAGACGAAGAAGATGTGGAAGTTGTTCTGCAGCATGATCGAGCCCGTCGGTTGCTTGAGGAAGGTAAGTTCAATGAAGCATCACGACTTTTACAGACGATAGTGAAGGAACACCCCGATTTTATTGCTGCCCAAAACAATCTTGCTCTTTGTTATTACTATATGGGCCGTTTTGAGAAAGCGATGGAAACTGTACAGCAAGTATTGAAGGAAGACCCTTCTAATATTCACGGTCTGTGCAATCTGGCTGTTTTTTATTCGCACTTGCGACAGCAGGATGAATTGAATGAATTACTCATTACCCTGAAGAAAATCGTACCTTACCATTTTGACCTTGCGTATAAGCTAGCCACTACCCTCGGTATTCTTGGTGAAGATGAGGCCGCTTATTTCCTTTTCCGCAAAATGATTTCCCAGGCTGGACAAGGCGATTTATATATGCTGCATTATGCTGCAGTAGCAGCTTACAATACCCAGAGATGGGATGCCGCCGAAGCATTCTGGCGTAAGGTAGAACGCCTCGATCCTTCAGAAGCTGTTGCCACTTATTATTTAAAGCAGATTGCATTACAGAAAGAGGGGGGACAGGCGCTCGCGGAAGCTTCCTACCATTACCAGATTCCGCTTCAGGAAAACCTTTCCTTTGAAATCGCAGGTAGTTCTGCGAATGAGCTTAATGAGGCTATGCAGAATAACCCGCTGATACGGTCTTCCCTTCTCTGGGCGCTCCGCTTTGGGGATAGAGAGGTAAAACTGCAGGTAATTCAAGCATTCGAGTATATTGCAGATAAAGAAGTTGAGGAGGCTTTACGTGCTTTTTTAGTGAATCCTGCTGAAGATGATCACTTGAAGAAGCTGGCGATTTTCGCCTTGCGTAAGATGGGTGCACCGGAGCCCTATCAGGCAATAATCGATAATCAGACGCAATTTGTTGCCTTTCATTTGAATCCAGAGCTTCCGATTTGGACTGAAAAATGGCAACAGGTAGTAGAATGTCTGCATAGCCATATGCAGGAACGTTACGATATTTTAAAACAGCAAGAGGCACAGGCATTATGGCTAGACTATCTTAGTAAAGCGTATCCAGATGTTCCTGTAATCCGTAAACAGGAAGCTTGGGCGGCTTCTCTGGAATATATGGTGGCAAGACGCCATAATTTTTCTGTTACCCAGGAAGAAGTAGCGTCTCATTATGGAGTCTCTGTTGCATCGCTTGCCCGTAATTGTAAGCTGATCACGTCCGTTTGCCAGCTTCGTAAAGAGAAATAAAAGAATGGTACTATGAAAAAATGGATACCCCGGTACAGACCGGGGTATCTTCGTGTATATATAAATTGAGTATAGTTATGTAGCACTTTCGTATGTGTTTTTTACTTTGCGATGCAATATTGAAACATTGAATAGGATATAAAGGTAGACAATTTGACCGTTTCGATTTATCATAAAGACATTAAATCGAAATTCTTCGATGAATTGAATCAAGCAGAGTATAGCCTCTGCTTTTGAGGTAAAGATATAGTATGATTAGGAGGTAGTAACATGAGCGAAGAAAAAATCTACGACGTAATTATTGCAGGTGCCGGTCCGGCCGGTATGACGGCAGCTGTGTATACATCTCGTGCCAATATGAGTACGTTAATGATCGAGCGGGGAATTCCAGGTGGCCAGATGGCAAACACAGAAGAAATCGAGAATTATCCAGGTTTTGAATCTATTCTTGGCCCGGATTTATCCACAAAAATGTTCGAGCATGCCAAAAAGTTTGGAGCCGAGTACCAATATGGCGATATTAAAGAAATTGTGGATGGGAATCCGTACAAGAAGGTAAAAGTAGGTGATAAGGAGTTCAAAGCGAAATCCGTTATTATCACTACCGGAGCTGAGCATCGTGAATTGGGCGTCCCAGGTGAGAAGGAATTCTCGGGCCGTGGCGTATCCTACTGTGCAGTATGTGATGGCGCATTTTTCCGGGGCAAAGAACTGGTTGTTGTCGGTGGGGGAGATTCCGCAGTCGAAGAAGGAGTGTTCCTGACCCGCTTTGCCACAAAAGTTACTATCGTGCATCGGCGCAATGAATTGCGGGCACAGAAAATCTTGCAAAAGCGCGCATTTGAAAATGAAAAAGTGGAGTTCATTTGGGATACAGAAGTCAAAGAGATCCGCGGTGAAGGTGTCGTAAAATCGGTACTGCTTCACAATAGAAAAACAGGCGAGGATACAGAATTCAAGACGGATGGCGCCTTCATCTACGTAGGTATGGATCCTCTGTCCCAAGCAGCGAAAAACCTGGGTATTACCAATGCTGCCGGATATATCGAAACGGATGAGCGTATGGCGACGCGCGTACCAGGCATTTTCGCGGCAGGTGATGTGCGCGAGAAAACGCTGCGCCAGGTTGTAACTGCGACAGGAGATGGAGCGGATGCAGCCCTTTCAGCTCAGCATTATGTGGAAGAGTTGAACGAAAAAATCCAGGAAGAAAGCTCCAAAGTTACCCAATAAAATAAAACTTCTATCAGTAGGGTTTTACTGCCTATTGGACCAGGATAAAAGGTCATAAACTTTTAATCGCGTTGTAACATTACTGAAATATGAAGGGTGTATAGTAAAGATAATTAATTGACCCCTTTTATAATAGTAACCTTTGGCGCAGACAGCACTGTCTGCGTTCTTTTTTTGTATTAGGAAGCGGGATATGCTTTAATAAAGAAAAGAGCCAGTTTGCCGTAAGGGATATCTTTTTGGGTAGGAAGTGAATAAGATAATGGAAAAGCAAATGAATGAGATTAACTTGCTGATTATTACCGGCATGTCCGGCGCGGGCAAGACGGTTGCCATTCAGAAACTTGAGGATTTAGGCTTCTTTTGTGTGGATAACCTGCCGCCGGTTCTCATTCCGAAGTTTGCGGAATTGATTGACCAATCTGGAGGACGCATTCAGAAGGTAGCATTGGTCATCGATTTACGCGGGCGAGAATTCTTCGATGCACTGGCTGAATCACTTGAGCGCGTTCATGAGATGGAGAATATAACGTATCAGATTATCTTTTTGGATGCCAGTGATCAGACGCTCGTACAGCGTTATAAGGAGACACGCCGTAATCATCCACTTGCGCCGAACGGTTTGCCGCTTGACGGTATTCATGCGGAACGCCGCTTGCTGGAAGAACTCAAGGGTCTTGCCAATCTAATCATTGATACGACGCATTTAAAGCCTGTGTTATTGAAAGAAAAAATAAGCCAGATTTTCAGCCAAATGAGTCAAAATCTAACTGTCATCGTTCAGTCATTCGGCTTTAAATTCGGCATTCCAATTGACGCCGATCTTGTATTCGATGTTCGTTTTTTGCCTAATCCGCATTATGTGGAAACATTGCGACCCAAAACGGGGAAAGAAGCGGAAGTATCCGATTATGTATTCAAATGGGACGTATCGCAAGAATTTCTCACCAAGCTTGCGGATTTTATTGATTTTACGCTTCCTCACTATCAACAGGAAGGAAAGGCCCAGCTTGTCATTGGTATCGGTTGTACCGGAGGCAAACATCGTTCTGTGGCCATTGCTGAGTATTTGGGTCAGCGTTATCAAGATCAATATAACGTTCGCATAACGCATCGGGATATAGAGAGAGGCCGCTCATAGAGGTGTAGAATGAAAAGAAATATAGAAAAACCCCGTGTGGTGGTAATAGGGGGAGGAACGGGACTATCTGTTCTGCTCCGCGGCTTGAAAAAACAGCCGATCGACATAACTGCAATTGTAACGGTGGCGGATGATGGGGGAAGTTCCGGGCGGTTACGCTCTGAACTCAGAATGCCGCCTCCCGGAGATGTGCGCAATGTCTTAATCGCACTTGCAGATACCGAACCGTTACTTGAGAGCTTGCTTCAACATCGCTTCGTCAATGGCAATGGGCTGGCCGGGCATTCTATTGGCAACCTGTTGATTGCAGCACTGACGGAGATTAGTGATGGTGATTTCGTTACAGCGATTGAACAACTTAGCAAGGTACTGGCGGTTCGTGGGCGTGTATTACCCGCCGCAAACCATTCCATTGTGCTGCATGCAGAAATGCAGGATGGCACAATTGTGTCTGGAGAGTCTATTATCCCCAAGGCAGGCAAGCGGATTAAACGAGTGTTTATTGATAAGGGTGTAGAACCGCTTGCGGAAGCCATTGAAGCGCTTACGGAAGCGGATGCGATTCTAATCGGTCCCGGTAGTCTGTATACGAGCGTACTGCCTAATTTACTTGTGCCCGGTATTGTGCAGGCAATTAGGGAAAGCCGGGCAGTCAAAGCATACATCTGTAATGTAATGACACAGCCAGGCGAGACGGATGGATATACGGCTGAAGATCATATTCAAGCCATTCACGATCACGTAGGCAATTCCCTGTTCCAGTATATCATTGTTAATAGCGGGGAAATCAGTGAGGAGGTACGGGCACTATACGCACAGAAAGGTTCGGAACCTGTAACATACTCTATAGAGAAATTGTCTGCAAAAGGGTACCATATTATTGCCGATAATTTGTTGGTGTACGATGAATTCTTGCGCCATAATGCTTCTAAACTGAGTCAAATTATTATAAATGTAATTGGTGCGAAAGAATGAGGTGGTGGCGGTATGTCTTTTGCTGCACAAACAAAAAAAGAACTGACTCAATTGGAAGCGTCCGCCTGCTGCGATAAAGCCGAGCTTACGGCACTCATCCGGATGAACGGATCTTTGCAGTTCGGTGGAAAACGCTTCGTATTGGATGTGTCGACAGAAAATGCGGCAATTGCACGCCGCATCTATTCACTTGTCAAAGCGATCTTTAAGATTCATGCAGAGCTTCTTGTTCGCAAGAAGATGAGATTGAAGAAGAATAATGTATATCTTGTTCGAATTCCGCAGAAAGCCAGGGAGATTCTCGAAGAGCTCGGTATTATGAGGGAAGGAGCGTTCTATTACGGTATTTCCTCCGATATCGTGAAGAATGATTGCTGCAAGCGTGCATATTTACGGGGAGCGTTTCTTGCAGGCGGATCGGTAAACCATCCGGAAGCCTCGAGCTATCACTTGGAGATCTTCTCTTCTCATCAGGAGCATTGCGAAGATTTGGTTAACCTGGCAAATTGTTTTAGTTTAAATGCCCGATGTATTGAGCGGAAAAAAGGGCATATTATGTATATTAAGGAAGGCGAAAAAATTGCCGAATTCCTACGGATTATCGAAGCTCATCAGGCGCTGTTCTTCTTTGAAGACGTGCGCATTATTAAGGAAATGAAAAACTCGGCCAATCGTCTTAATAACTGCGATATGGCTAACCTTAATAAGACGGTGGCCGCGGCGATGCAGCAGATTGAAAATATCATGCTCATCGATAGGCATCTCGGTCTATCCAATTTACCGGATAGACTTCGTGAGGTGGCCGAGCTTCGCCTTCAATACCGGGATATGAACCTGGCCGAATTGGGGGAGATGATACCCAGTGGTAAGGTAAGCAAATCCGGTATTAATCACCGTTTGCGAAAAATTAATGAAATCGCCGCGAAATTGCGGGAAAATGAAGCAAAATCATAAGATTAATCCCTATAATCATGTTATAATGAAACAAATTCAGTTTGTAGAGGGTGGGGAAGCATACATGCACGCGCAGGAAAGCGTTGTCGTCAATTTAAGAACTGGTCTGCAAGCGCGGCCGGCTGCTTTTTTCGTCCAGGAAGCGAATCGCTATGCAGCGGATGTGTTTATCGAAAGAGATAACAAAAAGGTAAATGCGAAAAGCATCATGGGCGTAATGAGTCTTGCTGTCGGAAGCGGCGTAGAAATTACGATTATTGCCGAAGGCTCTGACGCTGAAGAGGCTGTAAAAAGCCTTGCACAAATGGTACAGCGAGAAGAGTAGTATAAGAAAAAACCAGCAGTCGATTCTGCTGGTTTTTTCATTTCTTAATGGAAGTTTTACTATAGTACGTCAGGGTCTTTTTTGCTCAGGCTTTCGATTACGCGGTCGATAAGGCCGTATTCCTGTGCCTCTTGCGCGCTCATGAAATAATCGCGGTCCGTATCTTTCTCTACACGTTCGAGTGGTTGCCCGGAACGTTCGGCAATGATGCGATTCAAGGAATCGCGCATCTTCAAGATACGAGTGGCAGCGATTTGGATGTCTGACGCTTGCCCCTGTGCGCCGCCGAGCGGTTGGTGAATCATAACTTCACTGTTCGGAAGTGCATAGCGTTTTCCGGGCGCGCCGGCTGTTAGGAGGAATGCGCCCATTGAAGCGGCCATACCTACACAAATTGTTGATACATCCGGTTTGATGAACTGCATAGTGTCATAGATGGCCATACCCGAGGTAATCGAACCTCCGGGGCTATTGATGTACAGACTGATGTCTTTATCAGGGTCTTCGGCCGCCAGGAACAAGAGCTGGGCTACCACGCTATTGGCCACCTGGTCATTAATGCCTGTGCCGAGGAAAATAATGCGGTCCTTTAGAAGACGAGAATAGATATCGTATGCTCTTTCACCGCGATTCGTTTGTTCGATGACTGTGGGAATTAAGTTCACTGATATTTCCTCCTCTCGTATTTGTATCTATATAGTACAATAAAGGTCAAAAAAGGTCAAATAAATAAAAACCTCCGTACTATACTCTTTTCAGTTATATGCTTTTTTCCCATAAATTAATCACAGTAAACGAAGTTTTGCCGCGCAATATGCAACTTGCACATTTTTTTCATATATTCGAACACACCCTTGATATTCTGTATTTTACGAGCGAAGCCTGCCCTATAATTGAGCGGTTTGTCGACTTATGTGACTTTACCGGAACCTTTGTCGAAAGGGAAGCATAATATAAAAAAGTGTGTAATAATAAACAAAATTCGGCATAGCTATGTATTTATCAACGCGAAAGGAGTCATGACTATGATGCAATATGATGAATATATCGGAAAAATGGTACAATTAAAGTACAGCGATTTGGATGGGGAAACCGTATGCGCCGTAGGGCACATTCTTTATACGTTAAAAAGCCGGGCTTTTGTATTTCAAACATGCGAGGAAGGGCGGCAATCCATCGTATATAACCGGCATGTACTTGACATCCGGGAAGCGAGGGCGCTGCTTGACTATAGCAACCCGGAGATTACCCCAGATCACTTCGCTTAAATTACAAACCGAACGCGAGGGGATTTTCTTGAAACAATCGTTTTCATTAGTAAGAGAAGAAGGATTGACGATTCGCGGCGATATTTTTATTAAAGACGACACACAGGAATACAGCCGAAAACCCGTCGTGATTGTTTGCCATGGATTTAAGGGCTTTAAGGATTGGGGCATGTTTCCGCGCATTGGAGAATATTTGGCGGAGCAGGGGTTTGTCGCTATTACTTTCAACTTTTCCGGCAACGGAATTGGGGAAGACCTGGAGAACTTCACTGAACTCGAGAGATTTGGCCGTAACACATATCAGCAAGAACTGGGCGATCTTGATTTTCTTGTGCAGCAGATTAAGCGTAACGGTTTGCCGCTCGCGGAACGTATGGATCCATATCGCATCGGAATGATGGGCCATAGCAAAGGCGGCGGTGACACCCTTCTATATGCTTCTTCTTATCCGGAGATCCTGCGTGCGGCGGTAACCTGGAACGGTATTGCACATGTAGACATTTTCGGTGGCGATGTACGCAAGCAGGCGGAAGAAGAAGGTACAGGTTATGTGATAAATGGGCGAACGGGACAAAAGATGCCGATTGAAAAGATTGTTTTTGATGATATGGATGTTAACGCGAGGCAGTATGATTTGCTCAATTGCGTAGCGCAGATGGATGTCCCCTTGCTTATCGTACAGGGACGGGAAGATTTCGCCCGGCTTGTTAAAGGCGCAGAAAGCCTAAAAGAGCATGCAAAGCAGGCTGTTCTTTACTGGGTTGACGGAGCAGGCCATACATTTAATATGGTGCATCCGCATAAGGAGGACACAGCAGAATTTCTTGAAGCGCTTGATGTAACGGCTAAATTTTTTAAAGAACACCTTTGAGAATAAATATAAACTAAGGAAAGAAGGAGACGGCAGATGCGCCGTCTCTTTTTTAGTAGAGCAAGAAAGTAGGTGTCACCATAAAGGAAGAAAGCGCCATCCACTTTCTTTCGAGCGTATCGTTTGAAAAAGTGAATAGACCGATGATTGGGTTTTATTCCTTTATATTGAAATAAATTTAACATAAATGATATTGATAATCTTTATCAAATAGGATAAGATAAGGACAGGAAAATAAAAGGGCGACACATAAAGGAGGGACATATTGTGGCGTACGTAGTGATTGGCGCGGATAGGCTAGGAAATATTAACACGTTGCTGGAAGAGAAGCTGGATGGGAAGCTAATTCACGTATCGGGAAGAAAGAAGAAGGATCAGAATTATTCGCTACCGCAGTTGGTTAAGGGAGTCATCGTGTTTACGGATTACATAAACCACAATCTGGCCAAGCGGGTCAAAGCAGACGCCAAGAAGCGGAATGTACCGATTGTGTTCGCGAAACGTTCTGTCAGCCATCTGGAATGTACGCTTGAGCAGATGATGGCTTGTCAGCAAGAAGGGTGCGATCGCCCCTGTGCCCGCAATCGTTCGTTTCAGGCTACTATGTAAAGGGTAATACATTTCTATCAGGTACCTGGTTTATACAATCTCGAACTTTCAAAACTTGAACAGAGGAGAGATACGGTATGAACGACGACAAGATAAAAGGCAAATGGAATCAGGTTAAAGGTGAAGCGAAAAAGCAATGGGGCGAGATAACAAACGACGAAAGTACACGTCTTGAAGGCAAAGTTGATAAAGTGAAGGGCGAAGTGCAAGAAGGATATGGAAAGGCAAAGGATCGTGTAGCCCGGCGCATCAACAAAGCCATAGAACGGGAGTGAGACGAATTATAAAATGGATATAGAAGAGCGGAAGCGTCCAGACGTTTCTGCTCTTTTTTTTTTCTATGTTATGGAACAGCAAAAGTCCCATAATATGCAGAGAAAAAAGAGAGTAAATATCTCCTATGTATCATTTTTTGTAATTGGCAGGATATTTGCTAGCGAAATTTATTGTGAATTGTTATATAATAAAGCTAAGAGAAAAAAAGTTTTACAGAAAAGAAGGTGATGCCCGATGCAAATGGGGTTCGGTTTATACCAGCAGCAGACGTTGAAGTTAGTCATGACACCTGAATTGCGACAGGCAATAACCATTCTCCAATATTCTGCCGTCGATTTGCTAGATTTTCTCCGTCAGCAAGCCACTGAGAATCCGATTCTCGACTTGTCCGAGAAAACGACACGAGAGATGGCATCCGTGGACTCGACTCTGCAAAAAGAGACAAATAAGCAAAACGATATTGACTGGAAAGATTACATTCGAGCCAATGCTACGGGGGATGAGACGTATTATCAGCGGGGGAGCACACCAGCTCAGGATTACGATCCATTTAATTTCATCTCCGCAGGAGGAACGACATTAGAGGAGCATCTTCTAGAGCAGGTGTCCATGCTGAAGAATGTGACGCCACTTGAAAAGCGCATTCTGAACTTCCTTATTGGAAACCTCAATGAAAACGGTTACTTGACAATTACAGAGACGGAAGCGGCAGATATACTGAATACGGATACCGAAAAAATTGAAGAGATGATCTGGCTTTTGCAAGCATTAGATCCTGTCGGAGTAGGCGCTCGTTCACTTGCAGAATGTCTTCTGCTTCAGTTAAGAGATGAGCCGGAGGAGCATACACTGGCAATTGCTATTGTGGAATACCATTTGGAGGATCTGGCGGAGAAACGCTATCAGAAAATCGCCACTTCTTTAAATGCTACGCCGCAGGAGGTACAGCAGGCAGCTGACTATCTACGCACATTGAACCCGCGGCCGGGTGCTGAGTTCGCGCAGGGAACGCCTCGCTATATTGTACCGGACGTTACCGTGGAGAAAGTGGAGAACGAATATGTTGTTATGGTTAATGAAGGCAGCATGCCAAATTTGACTATTAATCGGTTTTATCAACAAATGCTGCAGAAGAACGAAGCTGACTCTGCTCAACGTTATATCCAGGATAAACTTAATTCCGCGCTTTGGCTTATTCGCAGCATTGAACAGCGTCGGATGACATTATATAAAGTTACGCAAGCGATTGTAGAAGAACAACAAAGCTTTTTCGAGAAAGGGACCGCTGGCTTGAAGCCGATGACGCTGCGAGATATTGCCGAGAAGGTCGATCTGCATGAATCTACAATTAGTCGGGCGACTAGCAACAAATACGTACAGACACCACGCGGATTGTTTGAACTGAAGTATTTCTTTACAACCGGATTGAACCGGGCTGATGGTGGAGAAGCTTCTTCTGTAGTAACCATTAAAGAGAAAATTAAAGCAATGGTGGACGCGGAAGATAAGAAGAAGCCCCTCTCAGATCAGAAGATAACGGATTTGCTCATTAAAGAAGGTATCGAAATCTCTCGCCGTACAGTGGCGAAATACCGGGAAGAAATGAACATTGACTCTTCGTCAAAACGGAAGCGCTTTTAATTAGAATAGTGTGTTTTTTGGCGCAAAACGCACTCTTATGAAAGGAAAGATGTATGGAAATACAACGTAAGCCGTTTCGCATTACGATCTATACAAGAGAAGGATGCGGATTATGCGACAAAGCGAAAGAAAAAGTTGAACGGACGGCAAAGGACTACCCAATTGAAATAGAAATGATAGACATTGCACAGGACCTGTCTTTGGAGGAAGCATACGGACATCTAATTCCTGTGATTTATATTGATGGGGAGAAAGTATTCGTCTCCAAAGTCACAGAATTGTGGCTACGTCGCGAATTAGAGCTGCGTTCCAATTCGCTCGCTTGAAAAAAGCAGAAAAATTTGATATAGTAAATATCGACAATGAAATGCCTGTGATTCACACAGGCATCCTTTTATGTAACTAATGGGACGTAAAATAACTAATAGGGACGTTTTTTGTCCCGTGAAAGGTGAGGACGTTGACCGGATCAAACTGGACCTCATTGCTTCAACGAATGGCTCCTGAGGTTGTTACCATCATCGAAAACCGGTATAAGGTGCTGCGTCAAATTCGCTTATTGCAGCCGGTTGGCCGACGCGTGCTTGCAGAAGTAATGCAGAGCACGGAGAGGATTATTCGGCGAGAAGTTGAGTTTTTGCGCGAGCAACAGCTAATTGATTCTAACCGCGCCGGGATGTTTGTTACACAGGATGGAGAAAATATGATTGAAGCGTTTCATCCGTTTTGGAAAGAGGTAGGCGGAATAAGTCTACTGGAAACGGAGGCAGCCAGCCGACTTTCCGTACGAAAAGTCCTTATTGTACCAGGTGATGCAGATGAGAGCGAATGGACAAAGGATGATATGGCAAGGCAGGCTGCAGGAGAGATGTCTCGTATATTGACCGGCGATATGGTGATTGCGGTCGCTGGAGGAAGCTCCGTGGCCCGTATGGCCCAACATGTTCAACCGATGGAAGCAATCCATATAACGTTGGTCCCGGCACGTGGAGCGCTAGGTGAAGAAGTGGATCTCGAATCCAATACAGTTACCGCCCGTATGGCTCGTAACATGGAGGCTGCTCATCGTCTGCTACATCTCCCTGATATTTTAGAGGAAGAAACGTTGCGTAATATTCAGCGAGATCCTGGAATTTCTGGGGTGTTGGATTTGATCCAGCGGGCCAGGGTGCTTGTACATGGAATTGGCGACGCAGAAGAAATGTCACATAGGCGCGGTTTGAGTGAGGGCATTGTTCACATACTAAAAGAGAAGAATGCTGTCTCCGAGGTTTTCGGCTATTACTTCAACGACGTAGGCGAGATGGTCTACCGCATGAATACTGTAGGTATGCAGATGGAACATGTTCATACGCTTGATACGATACTTGCGATTGCTGGTGGTAAGAGTAAGGCAAGGGCGATTTTGTCTTATATTCGAAATCGCGACAATTATGTACTGGTCACCGATGAGGCGGCTGTGCGGGAGATGTTTGCCTTACTGGAAAGTAGAGAATAAGCGTTGACTTTATAAAACGCTTTGTAAACATAAAGAGGAGGATGAATTATGACGAAGATTGCGATTAACGGTTTTGGCCGTATTGGACGTAACGTAGTGCGGGTGGCTTTGCAGAATCCAAAAGTGGAAGTTGTAGGTATTAATGATTTAACTGATGCAGAAACATTGGCCCATCTTTTCAAATACGATTCCGTACATGGTACGTATCATGAAGATGTGCATGTAGAAGGGGATACGATTGTTGTCGGAGACCGGAGAATCAAAGTGGCCGCCGAGCGTGATCCAGCTAACCTTCCGTGGAAAGAGTGGGGTGTAGACGTTGTCGTAGAATCAACGGGCCGTTTTACCAAACGCGAAGATGCGGCAAAACACCTGGAGGCGGGTGCGAAAAAAGTCATCATTTCAGCTCCTGCGAAAAATGAAGACATTACGATTGTACTTGGCGTGAATGAAGACAAATACGATCCGGCCAACCACCATGTTATCTCGAATGCATCCTGCACAACGAACTGTCTGGCCCCGTTCGCAAAAGTATTGCAAGAGAAATTCGGTATTCGTCGTGGTTTGATGACAACGGTACATGCGTATACGAATGACCAGCAAATTCTTGACCTGCCACATAAAGACCTGCGTCGTGCACGTGCAGCAGGCATGTCTATCATTCCTACTTCCACTGGTGCCGCTCGTGCAGTTGCTTTAGTATTGCCGGAGTTGAAAGGAAAACTAAACGGCTTTGCCATGCGCGTGCCTACACCGAACGTATCGGTAGTGGATCTGGTAGCAGAGTTGGATAAAAATGTATCGGCAGAGGAGATTAATCAGGCGTTGAAGCATGCAGCTGAGAACGAGTTAAAGGGAATTCTCGGCTATTCCGAAGAGCCGCTTGTATCCCGTGATTATAACGGAGATCCGCATTCTTCCACTATTGATGCATTATCCACAATGGTTATTGAGGATAACATGGTTAAAGTCGTATCATGGTATGACAATGAGTGGGGATATTCAAATCGTGTGGTAGATTTAATCGATTATGTCGTCAAAAAAGGGTTGTAAACAAGAAAAAGTGTGGTAGATTAGACAAATTATGTTGCAAATAAAGGCGCATAACAGCTAAAATAAATACGGTTATAAGAAAAATTCGCGGGCGTTGCCGCTCGTCCTTTTCCCACACAGAAGCCAAACGGCCGCTTTGTGTCACTTCAAGCGGACCGACAAAACATCTGGGTATCTCAGATGAGGGAGACAGTTGTCGGTCTTTTTCGCCCGCTGTGTCATGTGCTCCACAGGGAAAAAAGCAACGTTTGGCACACGCCTCGCGCGTTTTCAAGCGATACTTTCTTATACGATAAAAAAGGGGAGGGAACGAGCATATAGTCCCCCCTTTTTTTCTTGCATGGTCTATGGTCGGAATTTTAGAAATAAGGCGTAGCCGTATTGATTTCTAATTCTAAACCTGTTCTTATGATGTAGAAGAGGAATGAAGTTTTCATGAGATATAGGAGGGTTATCTGTTATGAACAAGAAGTCTGTTCGCGATGTTGATGTAAAAGGAAAACGTGTATTCTGCCGCTTCGACTTCAACGTACCGATGGAGGAAGGGCGTATTACGGATGATACACGCATCCGTGCGGCGCTTGCAACTATCGAATACCTCATGCAGAATGGCGCACGTGTTATCATGTCTAGCCATCTTGGCCGTCCGAAAGGCCAGGTCGTAGAAGAGTTGAGACTAGATGCGGTCGCGGATCGTCTTTCCCAGCTTCTCGGCCAGCAGGTAAAGAAAATGAACGACGTATACAGTGACGAGGTAAAAATAGAGGCCGAGAAGCTGCATGACGGGGAAGTTATGCTGCTGGAGAATGTTCGTTTCCATCCGGGCGAAGAGAAGAACGATGAAGAACTGGCCAAGCAGTTCGCGTCGCTGGCAGACCTTTTTGTAAACGATGCATTCGGTACGGCACACCGCGCCCATGCATCGACCGCAGGTGTGGCCCGTCATATTGAAGGAGTTGCAGGTTTTCTGATGGAGAAGGAGATCGAATTCCTGGGCACAGCCATCTCTCAACCGGATCGTCCACTTACCGCCATTATTGGCGGAGCTAAGGTAAAGGATAAAATTGGCGTTATTGAAAACTTATTGGAGAAAGTGGATAATTTAATTGTAGGTGGCGGTCTTTCCAATACGTTCATTAAAGCAAAAGGATACGATGTGGGTAATTCTTTGCTTGAAGAAGAAAAAGTGGAGCTAGCCAAATCGTTTATGGAAAAAGCTGAGCAAAAGGGCGTACGTTTCCTCATTCCGGTTGATGTAGTGGTTGCGGACAAGTTCGCGAACGATGCCGAGACAAAGGTAGTGGAAGTAGACTCCATTCCTGAGGGCTGGCAGGCGCTTGATATTGGGCCAAAAACGATTGAATTGTACAAGAATGCTGTCCTTGAATCTAAAACCGTAGTCTGGAACGGACCGATGGGTGTATTCGAGATGGATACATTTGCAGAAGGAACAAATGCAATCGCTCGCGCGCTGAAAGAAGTGAACGGCACGACTATCATTGGTGGTGGAGACTCAGTAGCCGCTGTGGAAAAAGCAGGTGTAGCGGAAGCGATGACACATATTTCAACAGGCGGAGGCGCTTCGCTCGAATTCATGGAAGGAAAAGAACTTCCAGGCGTAGCGGTCTTAGCAGACAAGTAAGGAGTTGAGATAAGAATGCAGAGAATACCTATCATTGCTGGGAACTGGAAAATGCATAAAACGACGGATGAGGGGCGCGAGTTTGCGCATGCTGTCCGTTCGCTTGCGCCGGAAGGTAAAGTAGATACTGTTATCTGTGCTCCATTTACTTCATTGGATGTATTGGTACAGGAACTTCAGGAGTATCCGGTTGCTGTAGGGGCTCAGAATATGCATTGGGAAGAGTCAGGCGCCTATACGGGAGAGATTAGTCCAGGCATGTTGACGAATCTTGGTGTGCAGTATGTAATTATCGGACATTCCGAACGTCGCGAATATTTCGCGGAAACGGATGAAACAGTAAACAAGAAAACAAAAGCAGCATTCGCACATAAATTAATTCCTATCGTATGCGTTGGGGAAAACCTCGAGCAACGGGAGGGCGGAAAAACAAAAGAATGGGTGCGAGAGCAAGTGCTGCGAGCTGTAGAAGGCTTATCAAGCGAACAGGCAAAGCAGCTTATTATCGCTTATGAACCGATCTGGGCTATTGGAACGGGCAAGTCGTCCTCTGCAGAAGATGCGCAGGATGTAATCTCATTTATTCGCAGTACAGTGGAAGATGCGTTTGACGCCCAGGTAGCGGCACAAGTACGCATCCAATACGGCGGTTCGGTTAAACCGGATAACATCGCCACATATATGGAACAACCGGATATTGACGGCGCGCTTGTTGGGGGCGCAAGTCTGACTCCGGAATCGTTTCTCCAATTGCTAGAAGGAGCGCTAGGAGGCAAGAAGTAATATGAATCGACCGAAACCAGTAGCACTCATTATTATGGACGGATTCGGATACCGGGAAGAGGATTACGGTAACGCTATTCGGCAGGCAAAGACGCCGAATTTCGACAAATATTGGAACGAATACCCGCATACGCTGCTCGGCGCAAGCGGACTGGCCGTTGGACTTCCGGAAGGACAAATGGGTAACTCAGAGGTCGGACACTTGAATCTAGGGGCAGGGCGGGTCGTTTATCAGGATTTAACGCGTGTAACAAAAGCGATTAATGAAGGTACGTTCTACGAGAATGAAACGTTGCTGCGTGCTATGCAGCACGCACGCAATAACAATACGGCGCTTCACCTGTATGGCCTGCTGTCGGATGGGGGCGTACACAGCCATATTGACCATTTGTTCGCTCTCCTGAATCTAGCCAAAAAAGAAAATCTGGAACGCGTCTATATTCATGCATTTCTGGATGGACGTGACGTGGCGCCAGATAGTGCAGTTGGATATATTGAAGAATTACAGGAGAAAATTAAAGAAATCGGTGTTGGCCAGATTGCGACTGTACAGGGACGTTACTATGCGATGGACCGCGATAAACGCTGGGAACGTACGGAAAAGTCATACCGTGCCATGGTATATGGAGAAGGGCCGACATTTACAGATCCAATCGAAGCAGTACGCGAGTCATATGAACGCAGTGTATATGATGAATTTGTTATGCCTACAGTTATTACGGATGCACAGGGTACGCCGCTTGCAACGGTAAAAGACAATGATAGCATCATTTTCTTCAACTTCCGTCCGGACCGTGCCATCCAACTGTCACAGGTGTTTACCAACGAAGATTTCCGTGGTTTTGATCGGGGAGAGAAACGGCCGAAAGATCTGTTCTTTGTCTGCATGACCAAATTTAGCGAAAGTGTTCAGGGGTATGTGGCATACAAGCCGGCAAATCTCGATAATACGCTGGGTGAAGTGTTGACACAGAATAATCTGCGCCAGCTGCGTATTGCAGAGACAGAGAAATATCCGCACGTTACGTTCTTCTTCAGTGGCGGTCGTGAAGCTGAATTCGAAGGCGAGAAACGGATTCTGATTAATTCGCCGAAAGTAGCAACATATGATCTGCAGCCAGAGATGAGCATCTATGAAGTAACGGATGCATTGTTGGCTGAGATTGAGCAAGATGCCCATGACGTTATCATTCTGAACTTCGCCAATTGTGACATGGTAGGCCACTCCGGCAAGATGGCCCCGACGATTAAGGCGGTGGAAGCGGTAGACGAATGCATGGGTAAGGTTGTCGAAGCAATTCTTGCTAAAGGTGGCGTATCGCTTGTAACCGCCGACCATGGCAATGCCGACCTGATGCTAGATGAAAAAGGAAATCCAATTACGTCGCATAGCACATATCCAGTTCCGTTCATTTTGACGAAGCAGGAGCTAGAACTGCGTGAAGATGGTATTCTGGCAGATATTTCGCCAACCATTTTAAAGCTGCTTAATGTAGAACAGCCTAAAGAAATGACAGGTAAGCCGCTATACTAGGAAAAAAATTATTTTACATATCAATAAGGAGATGAATAAACATGACCATTATTTCCGATATTTACGCACGTGAGGTTCTTGACTCTCGTGGTAATCCGACAGTGGAAGTAGAAGTATATCTTGAATCCGGTGCTATGGGACGCGCCATGGTTCCATCTGGTGCTTCCACAGGCGCTCACGAAGCGGTAGAATTGCGCGATGGTGAAAAATCCCGTTACCTGGGCAAAGGTGTACTGAAAGCCGTAGATAACGTAAACAATATCATCGCTCCAGAATTAGCAGGATTCGACGCACTGGATCAAGTAGGGATTGACAATCTGCTGCTTGAGCTGGACGGCACAGAGAATAAAGGTAAGCTAGGCGCCAACGCCATTCTTGGCGTTTCTATGGCGGTCGCACGCGCGGCAGCCGAAGCGCTGGGCGTGCCTCTTTACACATATCTTGGCGGATTCAATGCAAAAACGTTGCCGACTCCGATGATGAACATTCTTAATGGGGGTGCCCACGCTGACAATAACGTGGACATTCAGGAATTCATGGTTATGCCGGTAGGTGCGGAGAGCTTCGCACATGCGCTCCGTATGGGTGCGGAAATCTTCCATAACCTCAAAGCCGTGTTGAAAGAAAAAGGCTTGAATACGGCAGTAGGTGACGAGGGTGGATTTGCACCGAACCTGTCTTCTAATGAAGAAGCCCTGCAAACGATTATTGCCGCCATCGAAAAAGCAGGCTATAAGCCTGGTGATGATGTTATGCTTGCGCTTGACGTAGCGTCAACAGAGGTGTACAAAGATGGAAAGTATGAATTGGCCGGTGAGGGCATTACCAAGACAACAGACGAAATGATCGACTACCTGGAAATGCTTGTGAACAAATACCCGATTATCTCTATCGAAGATGGTCTGGCTGAAGACGATTGGGAAGGCTGGAACAAGCTGACACAACGTATCGGTGACCGTGTACAATTGGTAGGTGACGATTTGTTTGTAACGAATACATCTCGTCTCTCTCAAGGTATTGAGCAAGGAACTGCGAACTCCATCCTAATCAAGGTAAATCAAATTGGTACGCTGACTGAGACGTTTGACGCGATCGAGATGGCAAAGCGTGCGGGCTATACAGCCGTTATCTCTCATCGTTCCGGTGAAACGGAAGATTCCATCATCGCCGACATCGCCGTAGCTACCAATGCTGGCCAGATTAAAACGGGTGCTCCTTCCCGTACAGACCGCGTTGCGAAGTACAATCAGCTTCTCCGCATTGAGGACGAACTGGCATATATTAGCAAATATGCAGGCCGGACCGCGTTCTATAACGTGAAAAAATAAATACGAAGTCAAAAAAGACCTGTCTGTTTCAGTGAGCGATAAGTCGCTGAAGCAGGCAGGCTTTTTTAATGGATAAGAAAAGGGATGTCGCTATAAAAGATGCATTAAATCCAGCCTTTTTCGCCCGCTTTCTTAATCGCTTGATGTCTGGACTCTGCTTCAAGCTTTTGAATTGCAGATGATAGGTAGTTTCTTACAGTGCCGTTCGTTAAGTATAAAGTTTTAGCGATTTGCTCTGTTGTCAGACCATTTTTTACAAGTCGGAGTATTTCTGCTTCACGTTCTGTTAAAGGATTCTCTTCGTTTATGAAGAGAGCGGCGGCTAAATCGGTGCTTATAATCCGTTCTCCGTTTATTACTTTGCGGATAGAGGAAATTAAAAAATCGATCGGTTCATCTTTGAGCAAATACCCGTCCACTTTAAGAGCCAAAGCTTTTTGTAAATATCCAGGCCGGGCAAAGGTGGTGACGATGATGATTTTGCATGGATTTTTCTGCTCTCGCAGCTTTTCCGCAACTTCAAGCCCTGTCATAAAAGGGATTTCAATATCAAGCAGGCAGACGTCTGGATGATAGTTCTCAATGGCTTTAAGAGCTGCTTTTCCATCAGCAGCCTGAGCGACTACTTCGATATCATCCTCAAGCGTTAATAAGGATGCAAGCGCCCCACTTAGCATTTTTTGATCCTCTGCGATTACTACCCGTATCATATTCCTTCTTTCCTTTCCTCCTGAATCGGAACCGTTAATATTACTGTTACACCGCTATCCGGGACAGCTTTAATTTCTGCCTTTCCTTGCAGAAACTGCATTCGCTCCTTTATTGATTGCAGACCGTTACCGTTTGTTGCTTGTGTAAAGCCAACGCCGTCATCCGTTACCTGAATTGTATACATACCGGCCTGGTAATTCGTTGTAATGGTGCAGTGGTTCGCTTGGCTATGTTTCATTGTATTCGTTACGGCTTCTCTGATAGAAAGAGCCACCATTGTTTCGGCAATTCTGGTTAATGGTGGCATAGATGCTAGCTCCTTTACAGTCAGTTCGATCTTTGCTGTTTGGAGTGCGTGTTTTGCATAGTTTATTTCTTCCTCAAGTGAAACGTATTTCATTGAATCAACAAGCTCCCGCACTTGCTTTAAAGCCGCTCGTGAAGTAGTCAGGATATCTGTTAACTCTTGCTTTGCCTGTCCCGTATCCTTTTCCATCAATCTTATTGTAAGTTCGCTTTTCAATTTAATCATTATTAAGGTTTGTCCGAGTGTATCGTGTAAATCCCTTGCGATGCGGTGTCTTTCTTCTTCTTGTATATATCTTGCGATTTTTTCATTGGCAGCGTTTAATTCGGATTGTAGCCGTTTGGACTTTCCTCTAATGTAAATGACAATAGGAATTAACAGCTGGACCGACAGAGTAGGCAAGTAAACAGCTTTTTCAAAAGAAAAAAGCTGTTTACCGTTATATTCGTTTACGATTAAAAACATAGCTATGATTCCTGCCATACCAACCGCGATATGTGCTTTTGAGTTTGCGCGCCCTAATAAATCAGCGATGATGAAACCGTACAAAATCAGCCATTTATTGACGAATATCCCGAACAACGTTAAAATTGCACATCCGAGCAAGCTGGATGCCAACAGTCGCCAGTCACGGTACCAGAGGCTGATATAAAAAGCCGTCAAAAAAAGTGCAAATAATAGAAGATTGCCGATAATGCCAATCGGACTCGGTTCTGTAGTCATATGATAAAACAGAAAGACTACAGCGATGACATCGATGAGAAGGTAGTTTTCTATTTGATCAGACGGATATATTCTTCTAATCATGTTGTACATCCTCCAGCGACAGGAATCGAAATTTCATCGGTGAAGATTTTACTGATAGGTAGTACGTGATAAATATTTTCGAGCTAATTCCATTGGACCGATTGGGAACTTCTGTAACCATAAAAAGGCAAAGCCGAGCTGAAACACGCAAATAAGCAGCCAAATCATGACAATTGAGAGTGAATCCACCTTTTCGCCAAGCCCAAGTCCCCATCCATAGAAAATAGCCGTTCCAAGAATATTTTGTATGACATAGCAGCTGAGCGACATTTTTCCGGCCTGCTCTAACCGCGACCAAAGCCAGAAGTTTGGCTTTTTCTCTACTAATCTGGCAATTATGGACATATAGCCGAGAGACAGAATAGGAGCGAACAAATAGCGGACAGGAAAATCAAACGCACCGCCGGGAATAAAAATTAATAAGTTTAACGGCAATCCGGCGAGTAATCCGATTTTCAGCAGCTTTGCACGAAGCTTTCTGCCGTTTTCATCCGGTGAGAATGCGCCGGAACGCATAAGCGTGACGCCAAGTAAAAAGAGAAAAATATTCATTGGAATGACGAGAATCACTTCAATTCTGAGTGAAAGGAAATGCAACAGTCTGTATTGAACCTGTTCCAGCCAGTTATCCTCCTTATACAGCATAACGGTATCCCGCATGTCACCCAGGGAAATATTGGCTCCTATCAGGTTTGCATATATTCCTATCACTAAAACGAATAAAAGCATTGCAGCATGAAAACCACCGACCCATTTCATCGTTCTTTTAATTGCTTCGTCTCCACGTCTGACTACAAAACAAACGATAATTGCGGTCACAGCATAGCTCATTAATATATCGTATTCCATGACGAGTGCGAAATGAATAAAACCTTCTACCAGTAATATAAACGACGTCCACAGGTAAGTTCCAGGCCAGGCCGTTCCCTTGCGCAAGGATTGCTGGTACTTTAGTTCAAGTCCGACGCCAAACATAATTGTCAACAGTCCGAGCAACTTGCCGTTTACGAGAAATAAAACGAATAGCCTGATGAAATCATTAATTGATGTCCACCATTCAGAATGGTCAAACGTAAAAATATAGGATAAGTTGCCCAGATGAGCAAATATCCAAATATTCGTTCCAAGCGTTCCTAAAACAGCAAAACCGCGCAATATATCAAGCAGTCGGATTCTTTTGCTTTTTTCCTTCACGGCCTCTCCCTCGTTTCCTTTTTGTAAGTTAATTTCATTGTAATTTCATAGAAAAGGGGAGGGTATTCACAGCCGTAAGGATTATTATATGACAACTGTCATATAAGGGAAAAACAAAAATATTTACCCAAAGAAAAGAATAGGAAGTTCGTTAATGGGAAAGCATATAGCTGTCACCTAACATTTCGTTTTATTTGTAATGATTTTCTACAGATAGTATATTATAATAGAAGGTAAAGGAGGGGCGGACAATGGACGGAAGTATTATTGATACAGTCATCGCCCGGATTAAGGAGCGGGGGGGACGCGTCACCGTACAGCGATTAGCTATTATCAATGTGTTGATGCGCCTGGATCATCCGACGGCGGAGGAGATTTACCAGTTCATGCAGGATGAGTTCCCGACCCTGTCATTCACGACAGTATACAACACCCTAAAATCGCTCAAAGAGCTTGGGGTGGTACATGAACATTATCAGGATGAGCGCTCGCGCTTCGAAATTACCGAAGAGCCGCACCATCACTTTCACTGTGTTGTATGCGATAAGCTGATTGATATAGAGCCGGGCAAAATTTCGTTGCATATGGAACCGGAAGTCGAAACCGAGTATTCTCCACTGGAGACAAAAGTTGTGCTTGAAGGTATCTGTAAGGAATGCCGGAAGCAGGAAGCGGGGCAGCCTTGAAGACGATTCTTCTTTATGGTACATTAATAGGTGGCAAATACTAAAAATGGATCGCTCCGTTTTGGGGAGGAAGAAGAATGGCTGTATTTCTCAAGATAATACTTGTAATTGTTTCAATTTTGCTTATCGGAGTCGTATTGCTCCAATCCGGCAAGAGCGCCGGTCTTTCCGGTTCGATTGCGGGCGGAGCCGAACAGATCATGGGAAAAGCAAAAGCACGAGGCGTTGATGCCTTGTTAAATAAAATAACGGTAATTCTGGCAGTGCTTTTTATGGTATTATCTATCGCTGTCGCGTATTTCTTACGCACATAAGATTCGTATATTGACAGCCTGAACATGGGTGCAAACAGCAAGTGAAATGCTTGCTGTTTTTCTTTATCTTGAAGAAGGGAAGATGCATATGATCGGTTGCTTGTTGATTCATGGATTTACCGGAAGTCCGTATGAAGTAGAGCCAGTTGCTCGCTATTTTGCGGGACGGGGATGGCGAATCGAGTCTCCTGTGCTTGCCGGACATGAAGGACATGCCCTCTCCCTCAATAAGGTAACGTGGCAGGATTGGGTGCGTTCCGCCGAAGAAGTGTTGCAAGATATGTTGCTCACCTGTGAGCGTGTATATATTGTCGGTTTTTCTATGGGTGGACTTATTGCAGCGCATTTGGCTGCCCGTTATCCGATAGACAAATTGGTACTGCTAAGCGCCAGCTTGTTCTATATTAATCCACGTCAACTGTTTAAAGACGCTGCCACGATTATCAAAAAGCATTTCACATCGGCGACCGACGCCAAAGAAGAATATCGACGCTATTTGAATAAAGCGACTTCTACTCCACCACGCGCGGTTATCCACTTTCGCCATCTGGTGAAAATCTTAAAGCAAGAATTGTCGAAAGTCACAACGCCGACGCTTATCATCCAGGGTGGCAAAGACGATCTGGTGGAACCTCGTAGTGCTGACTACATCTACCGTACAATTCGCTCGACGGAAAAACACCTACATATTCTTCCGGAATCGAAACATATTATTTGTCATGATTGCGAACAGGCGCAGTTACTTCAATTGATTGACAAATTTTTGACTTCTCCGCAACACGCCAGCAAAGGAGAGATGTCTGATGAAAGCTAAGCGACGCTCCCCGGAGACATTTTTATATTCAGGCGGCAAAGTCGGACTGCTTTTGCTTCACGGATTCACTGGAAGCACAGCCGAGATGCAGCCGATGGGCCGCTTTTTTCATAAGCTTGGGTTTACGGTATATGCGCCCTTACTTGCCGGTCACGGTACGACACCAGAGGAGATGGCTGAAACCCGCTGGCCTGACTGGTGGCAGAGCGCGCTGGACGGGTATGAACGCCTAGAAGAAGAAGGCTGCGAACGAATTGCAGTGGCTGGGCTTTCCATGGGTGGCTTATTGACCATGCGCCTTGCATATCATCGTCATCCTTTTGCGCTCATTCTACTGAATACGCCAGTGGACGTGCGTGACAAACGAATCCGCTGGGCAAGATACGTGCATCATATTCGCCCTTATATTCCCCGCGGCGGCACTAAGGAGGCGCATATCGAATCAGAGCTATTTCCTTATGAACGTAGCCCTGTTGCCTGCATTGCTAGCCTCTGGTCCCTTATTAATCTTACAAAAAAAGAAATGAACCGCGTAAAGGTGCCTACGCTCGTTGTTCAATCCACTATCGATGAGACTGTAGAGCCGGCGAGCGGTGATTATATTTATTCACATATTGGTTCAAACTATAAAGAAATGAAACGATATCATAAATCCGGTCACATCATTACGCTTGACAAAGAGCGAGAACATGTTTTCCGCGATATAGCTGATTTTCTGGAAATAATTATTGGTAAAGTATAGAAGAGTTGCATTTATTTTGAGTAAAGGAGAGGACGAACGTGGCAACAGAAGCAGATATTTTACGATTTATGCGAGAGCAGGCAAGTCGTCCTATGACAGTCAAAGAGCTGGAAGAAGCATTTGAGATTGAGTCGTCCGGTGCGTTTAAGGATTTTGTTAAAACTCTTAACCAGCTTGAGGATACGGGACAGATTATCCGTACGCGCACGAATCGGTACGGTGTACCAGAGAAGATGAATCTTATCCGCGGTCGGTTGCAGGCACATGCCAAAGGCTTCGGATTCGTTATTCCGGAGGAAGAAGGAGCGCCAGATATTTATATTCATGCTAATGATATGAATGGGGCAATGAATCGGGATGTCGTATTGGCACGCCTTAATCAGAATGCGAAGGGGCCGCGCCTTGAAGGAGAAATTGTGCGCATCGTTGAGCGCGCAAATCATACGATTGTCGGCACATATCAGGATGAGAAGCATTACGGTTTTGTGATGACAGATGACAAGCGGATTACAAAGGACATCTTTATTCCGAAAGATGAATCACTGGGAGCGGTAGACGGGCATAAGGTCGTCGTCGAAATCGTACGCTATCCAGAGACAGGCCGAGGCAATCCGGAAGGAAAGATCGTCGAAATTCTCGGGCACAAGAATGATCCGGGTGTCGATATTGTATCTATCATTCGTAAATATGGCTTGCCAGAGACATTCCCTGAAGAGGTAATGAGAGAAGCCGAGGCAATTCCGGATACTATCAGTGAAGATGAGATTCAGGGACGACGCGACCTGCGTGAGCGAGTCATGGTTACCATTGACGGAGCCGACGCTAAAGACTTGGATGATGCCGTATCTATCGAGACGCTGGAGAATGGTAATTATCGTCTTGGGGTCCACATCGCAGATGTAAGTTATTATGTCAAAGAGAACTCGGAATTAGACGTGGAGGCATTCCGTCGAGGTACTAGCGTGTATCTGGTCGACAGGGTGATTCCGATGCTGCCACACCGCTTATCGAACGGGATTTGTAGCTTGAATCCAAAAGTGGATCGGTTAACGCTGACATGCGATATGGAAATTGATCATGAAGGCCATGTTGTGAACCATGAAATCTACGAGAGTGTCATTCGCACCAATGAACGCATGACGTACTCGGAAGTATACAGAATTCTGGAGGAAGATGACGAGGAGCTAAAAGAACGGTATAGCGAGCTGGTGCCGCATTTCGAAGCAATGAAAGAGCTGGCGCTTCGTTTGCGCGAATTCCGTATGGAGCGCGGCGCGATTGATTTTGATTTTGGCGAAGCCAAAATTATGGTTGATGCACAGGGGAACCCAACAGAAGTAAGAATGCGGGATCGTACGGTTTCTGAACGAATTATCGAGGAGTTCATGCTCAAGGCAAACGAAACCGTAGCCGAGCATTTTCACTGGATGAATGTACCTTTCATCTACCGTGTGCATGAAGACCCGGACAGCGACCGGTTGCAGACTTTCCTTCAATTTGTAACGAATTTCGGTTACTTTGTACGGGGTACATCAACCAACATCCATCCTCGTACGCTACAGACGCTGCTTGAACAGGCTAAAGACACGCCGGAAGAGACGGTCATCTCCAAGGTAATGCTGCGGTCAATGAAGCAGGCGAAGTATGCTGCCGAGAATCGCGGACACTTTGGTCTGGCGGCTGAGTTCTATACACACTTCACATCACCGATTCGCCGTTATCCGGACTTGATTGTACACCGGATGATCCGCGAATCACTGAAAAAGGGCGGATTTACGCCACAGCGTATTGAAGAATGGTACGCAAAAATGCCGCAGGTGGCTGAACAGTCATCAGAGCGCGAGCGAAATGCGGTAGATGCGGAACGGGAAACTGATGATTTGAAGAAAGCCGAATACATGCTTCAGCACATGGACGAAGAATTTGATGGTATCGTCAGCAGTGTTGCTTCGTTCGGTATGTTCATCGAGCTGCCGAATACGATTGAGGGCATGGTGCATATTAGTTACCTTACGGACGATTACTACGACTTCCATGAGAACCAATATGCCCTGATTGGACAGCGAACGGGTCGCATGTTCCGTATCGGAGATGAAATACGTGTCAAAGTCGTAAACGTCAATGTGGATGATCATACGATCGATTTCGAAGTGGTCGGTTTGAAACGTAGCAAGGCGCCAAGTCGGAGTGAAGGGCGCAAAGCCAAAGTGATCCCCGCTCAGAAAAGCGAGCGTAAGCAGCGTGGTAAGGGGAAACCGGCTAAAGGAAAGGCCAACCCGTTCTGGATGGAAGTAGCCGAGAAGAAAAAAAATAAAAAGAGTGCTGCTCCCAGATCGGTACGAAAGAAAAAGAAAAAATAGCGAAAATGACGCGCATGGCAATCACCGCATACGATAGCCATGTGCGTCTTCATTTTTATCTACGCATTACCGCTTTTTAATAATAGTTGCTTTGTGGTACTATGTATAGATACGAGAAAATGTTGGCGGAGGAACGCTTGGCGATGAGCAAAGAAGGAATCAAAGTGCTGGCGCAGAATAAAAAGGCGCGCCACGATTATTTCATTGAAGAAACATATGAAGCGGGTATTGTTCTTACAGGAACCGAGATTAAATCGATCCGCAGAGGCCGGGTCAATCTAAAGGATGGGTATGCCGGCATTCGGAACGGTGAAGCATGGTTATACAATGTGCACATCAGCGAGTATGAGCAAGGGAATCGCTATAATCATGATCCGGTTCGAACACGCAAGCTACTGTTGCATCGTTCCGAGATTTACAAGCTTCTCGGACAGACTAAGATGCAGGGCTACTCGCTTGTGCCACTTCGTCTGTACCTTAAAGGCGGATTCTGTAAGGTGGAGATTGGTCTGGCGAAGGGGAAAAAGAATTACGATAAGCGTGAATCGATTAAGCAGCGTGACGCGCAGCGCGAAATGCAACGCGCATTGCGGGACCGGAATAGGTAAGAGTTGGAATGAATCCTTGGCATACATGTTGCATGATACATGGGGATATGCTATACTAGGAACATAACTTAATAATAGGTTATGAATGCTCTGCTTCCCAGGAGCGACCCTTTTTATAATGGGGGCGTTCTGGATTCGACGGGGATGGTTCGAGCATGAGTAGCGAGCCGGTGGGTTGCGATTCCGTAAACAACGCAAGCGTAAATATAAACGCTAAGAAACAAAACAACTTCGCTTTAGCTGCCTAATAAGCAGTAGCGGTCTTATCTCTCCATCGTCCATGTGGCGGGAATAAGACTCAACCCTTAGTGGACTACGCCTAAAGCTTCCGTCTGGAGCCGAGGGAAGAGACTAATCAGACTAGCCTATCAGGTAGTGGGTTACCTGGCAGCCCGGTAGGCGAATCAACCACAGGTAACTGCGCTCGGAGAAGCTTATGTCATCGAAGTCTTCGGACGTGGGTTCGATTCCCACCGCCTCCACCATACATATGCGTGGAGTTTTTTAGTTAATTGTGATTTAAAGCATAATTTTGCCGTTGTGGTAAACTTATGCTTTAGAACATTTAACCTTTTTGATTGAATGTTTTTATTAGTAATCAGAAATGTATGTTGCAAAATCTAAACTCATCCATTGTGATGAGTTTTTTTAAGTTTTTCAATTATTGGGCAGAGTAGCGTACTTTTTAGTATAAAATGCCCTGTTTGTGTTGATTTGAAATCAAGATGCGATGCTTTTTTGCCTTTGTGGCTTTGTAAAAAAGATTGATAATTTACAATAAAGTTTGATAAAAGATAAACTCTTCGGTATACAGCTAAGAATTTGTTTTTTTGTTTTTTCTGACAGATAACAAGAGGATGACAATATGAAACAAAGTCCTTGGAAAAAGGTTCGTTTCTTGTCTATGAGCCACAAACCAATAAGTTATAAATATCATTGTGAACACCTTTAAGCCGGAGTAATTGATAGGGATAATATGGAAATGAGGGATAAAGTTCGTTGTGATTCTGTACTCTATTTTTTATTAAAGAACCTTATTCAGCTTTATTCGAAGGTTAAAGTTTATTGGATAAGTTAAGGTTTTTAAATAAAAAAGCCAGGGTAGTATATCCCCGGCTAGTTCTGATTAAAAATTTATAGCTCTTCCTTAACCATTCAATCGGTGAATGATTTTTTTAATTTTATCCTGGTCAGAATCAAGAATCCCATAAATAACCCCCGGCATGTTGTAAAGATACTCTTTGTCATTCAAACTGTATGAAAGAATAGGAGTCATAGTTATGAAATCATGTTCTTTTTCACTTTTGATACTGAGGGAATTGATTTTAATATGCTTAACTTCTTCAGGTTTGATTTTTAAAAGGTCTTTGAATTGATATGAAATCTCATCTGTAAGATCATAGACCTTAGAAACAGAGATGTTTTGTTTTTCCTTATTTTTTATGTTTACATCTAAGGCTGGAGTTGGATAACCGACTTTATAATCTCCAAAAGGAGCCAAATGTTCGTTTTGGAAAGGGACGCTGTTTTGAACGGTTATCTCTCCAAATTCGTGTGTTGTTGTTTTCTCATTATTAAACTGAATTAACAGTTTATCAGCTTTTTCTACATGATTTGTTAAGACTTGTACGGTTACTATAATATTTACCAACTTATACCCTTTGTGGAAAATACCTGTATCTACCTTGTAGTCAACAACTTTGATATTCGGATTATTAAACGTAAGGGAAGTAACCTGATCTTTAAGAGATGAATCTTGTTTTCGAATATCTTGCACACCAAAGATATTGAATGACATCCCCTCATTATCATCGATAACATAACTAATAAAATTGTTACCGAATATTAGTTTAACATCTTCTTTACTTTCCTTATTTAGTGTAGTGCTGTTTAACATGAAAGTTAAAAGCACTGAAATAACCAATAGAAGTAGGATTAACCAATATTTATTTATTTTAACCATACGTACCTCTTTGTTAATTATTGATAAGCAACAACTAAATAAGTATCTTTAAGAGGAGCATAGTGATACGTGTGTTCCGTTTTGTACAACGTTCCGTTGTGAGCATACGTATTCAACTTAACATATCTTTTGTAGAAATCGCTATAGAATGCCAACTTACTATAAAGGCTATTGTTTGCTGGAATAGTTATACCTACAGAATAAGTTGTTGTTACTGTATGGGACACTCCAAGAGCGCTGGAAATACCAGCTGCACTCAAACCTACAGTAGACGATTGAACTATGTTCTTCCACTTCTTCACCGCTATCACCAAAAGCTGTTTGAGGTACAAGTAACAACAATAGTAATGCAAAAACCAACACCTTTCTTACTGACATTGACATGAATAGTTTTGAACCCGCCATTTTCTTTCCGCCTATTAATAATAAAATTTTCTTGCAAAAAATAGTATTCTACCCAAGTATTTCTAAGTCCTTCTTGTTTTCTAATAATTATTACAATTTATAAAATGGTAATATATATCTATATTTTGCCTGATGCACAAAAATAGTTTGCCATTTTCTCTCTTTTCAATTCTGTATTTGTTCATCATAGAGCTTATTTCTAATAAAAAAATACAAGAAAAAGCATGATAATCCACTGATGGAATACCATGCTTTTTCTTGTTATGTTTAGTTGAAGAGAGATAGATTGTCGCTTAGGTTCAACTGCATGTTATTCTGCTTTATTAAAAAGTGATTGTATAGTTTGTCACTTCATCATTTTCTTCGTCATAATGTAGATTTGAAATAAAGTCGCGACAAAATAAAATTGCAAAGTTTTACCCCTTTGGATATTTTTATCTAAAGTTATATACATCTGATTTGATACATCGACAAATTCTTGGGGTGAGAGGTAAGAAAAGAAGGAAGGGTGGTGGGCGGGAACGGTCGGAAAAAGACACGTTTGCCTTTCTTCTGCTGGATCGCAGGGCGCATCCAACCTCTTCTTTTTTCCGAATCTCCTCCTTCCAACCACACTCCCCTGTCAAAATATCAAGTGTAATTTATATAGTTTTGCTATTGGACAATTTAGCTTATGATACTGTGTTTTAGAGCTTAAGTTTTTGATACACTTACAAATAATGAAACATGTTTGAGTATTGGAGGCACAAAAATGGAAAAAGAAAAAATACCGAAAGTCGGGGTAGGGGCTGTTATACTAGATGAAAGTAACCGTATCTTACTTGTATTACGCAAAAAATCCCCGGAGGCTGGCTGCTGGAGTTTACCTGGGGGCAAAGTAGAGTATATGGAAACAGTGGAAAATGCTGTAATACGCGAGATTAAAGAAGAGCTTGGCATAGATATTGCGATTGAACGACTATTATGCGTTACGAATCATATCGTTCAATCGGAAAGCGTTCACTGGGTTGCTCCTACTTTTGTTGCTCATATTGCTAATGGTAAGGTGCAGAATAAGGAGCCACATGCTTTACAGGAAGTGCAATGGTTCCCTATTGATGATGTACCAGATAATATTACGATCACAACAGAGTACGCTCTTGAAAGGCTGAAAGGATAAAAGAGGTTAGCTTTGGAGGAAAAATGAATACTGTTTTATTTGATTTAGATGGCACACTGCATAATAGTGAGAAATGGTATATACAAGCATGTTGTACCTGTATTGAAGCGATTAGGGAACGCGAGCTTACCGATGAAGAAAAAGACTACTTGGTCGGAAAGCCGATTACTAAAATTTTAAGTGAGTGGTTTTTGGGGCAAGAAAAAGAGGTGCTTCGCTCATTCTTTACACACTATGAAATGATTAATTACCAGATTCGGGAATATATCGGTGTTTATGAGATGTTAACTGAATTAAAGGCTAGAGAGATAACAATGGGTATTGTTTCATCAAAGTACAGAAGATATATTGTACAGGAACTGCATAACACAGGCCTCTTGCCTTTTTTCGATGTTATTGTAGGGCTAGATGATTGCAAGGAACCAAAACCAAATCCTGAGCCATTGTTAAAGGCAATTAATGAGTTATACATAGAACCGAAGGATTGCATCTATATAGGAGATCAGCCAACAGATGTTTTAGCCGCCAATGCAGCGGGTATCGAGTGTTTTGGAGCATTATGGGGAGAAGGACAAAAAGAAAAGCTACTAAGTGTATCACCTGCTGGTTTATTACAAAAGCCAGAGGATATATTAGTTATTGATCGTCTTCAAGATAACCTTGACAGAGTAAGTTGTCCAAGAAGTAAATGAATACGATTGTTTCATCATTAAGTAGCATACATTCTCTTAATTTATTATATACATCTCACTTTATAAATTTACATATTCTTGTGGTGAGAGGTAAGAAAAGAAGGAAGGGCGGGAGCGGTCGGAAAAAGACACACTGGCCTTTCTTCTGCTGGATCGCAGAGTGCATCTAACCTCTTCTTTTTCTGAATCGCCTACTTCTAACCACGCTACCATGTCAAAATATCAAGTGTAATTTATATAGTATAGCATTTGATAAAAATTTTTATCTTAACCAACGTATATAACATATACATCGCCATCAAGCTGAAACTTTTCACTTTGGAACTACGGAAAATTTTAGCTTGATGGCGACGTAGCATTACCTACAAACGTATAGATTAAGGAGATTTTCTACCTCACCTGGCGATTCATAAATAATAAATATATGAAAAAAGGAGCGCCAAATAAAGCAATAAAGCCGCCTGCCGGAACATCCAGAGGCGAAAATAGCATTCTGCCCATAATATCAGCAATAACGAGCAGCATGGCACCTATAAAACCGGCCGCTGGAAGCAAGCAAATATTCTGAGAGCCAACTATTTTCCGTGCAATATGTGGGGCCATTAAGCCAATAAAACCAATGCCACCCGCGACGCCTATCGCAGCTCCAGCTAATGCAACACTGACGCCAATAAGCAGCATTTGTGTCCTCTGTACATTACTCCCCAGCCCTATTGCGATTTCTTCACCGAGCTGCAAAACGTCTAAATGTTTGGCCCAATAAATAGCTGGAGGAACAAAAACAACGATCCATGGAAGTAGAGTGAGAACGGATGACCATGAGGCACCATGCACACTGCCGGTTAGCCAACTCATAGCTTGAACGGTCATGTAGGTAGGTCCGGTTATAATAAAATATACTGTTAAAGCTGACATTGCAGCTGAAATCCCTATACCAATGAGCACAAGTCTTAAAGGAGAGGCGCCTTTTTTCCATGCCAGGACATAAATAAGAATTGTAGTTAAGAGAGAACCGATAATTGCAATAAAAGGAAGCCAGTGAATACTGTATTGCCCCGCGGACATTGTTAGGAAAGCAATAGCTGCAACATTGCCGCCACCCGTAATTCCGATCAAATCCGGAGAAACAAGCGGATTTCGGATCACCCCTTGCATAATAGCACCCGCCACTCCTAAAGCGATCCCCACAAGGATGGCTAAAATAATTCTTGGTAAACGAATATCAAGAATGATTAATGAGTTCGTGCTGTCTTCTATTCCACACAATACCTTTACTATTTCCAAAGGAGAAATAAACAGTGACCCTGCACCGACACTGAGAAAAGAAATAAAAAGCAGCAAGATGAGAAGACCAATAACAGCACGCTGCCGCTTGAATAAATGTACAGTTTTATAGTGTCTGAGTATGTTTTTATTCATTAACTTATCCTCTTTCTAGCTAGATACACGAAAAAAGGAACGCCCATTATTGCTGTCGCTACACCAATAGGCAGATTGGCAGAAGACAACAATAGCCTGGAAACAAGGTCGGCATAACTTAACAGATTTCCACCTAATATAGCGCAATAAGGAATAACCCAACGATAATCCAAACCTGCAATAAATCTGGAAATATGCGGAACAACGAGGCCTACAAATCCAATCGGACCTGCAATGGATACGGAAGCGCCCGCCAGTAAGACAACGATAACTGCTATCAGTCCTTTGATTAACGCCGTTCGTTGTCCAAGCCCTTTTGCGACATCTTCTCCCATGGACAGAACATTAACGGAACCGGATATAAGAAAAGCGGCAATTATAGCAATCATCATGTAGGGAAGAACAGATAATAAGTGCTCCATGTCCCTCCCGGCTATGGAACCCACAAGCCAGAATAGAACGGTATCCATGTTTTCGTTTTTTATTAGGGATATAATGGAAGTTAAAGATGAGCAGAAAGCCGCAATAGCGGCACCTGCCAAGACAATTCTTAAATTGGTTTCTCCTCTGCCCAGCAAGCCGACTATATAAACAAGTAACGCTGTTAGGGCAGCCCCGAAGAACCCCACCCATACGAGTGTTAGTAAAGGTAAGGCTGAATCAATAAAGCTAAGCGCTATAGTGATGAAAAGAACCGCCCCTGCATTAATACCGAAGATAGATGGAGAGGCAAGGGGATTTCTCGTGAAAGCCTGCATGATTGCTCCGGCCACCGCCAAGCTTCCACCTACACTAACAGCAATCAAGGCTCGAGGGATGTTAATTGTCATAATGGTAATGTGTGCCTTCGAGCCGTTAAAATGAAAAAGGGCTTCAATCAACGTTGCTAAAGAATATGTATGGTATCCATAAAGAATATTACAAATGACACCGAAGATCAGGAAAACAATGCTAAGTAAAAAACATAGAAGTTTACTAGACCGACTTTGAAGCATAGCTTAGAGAAAATCTCCTTCCTAATATAAAGTGAAACTTTCATCAAAGAGAAAGTTGTTTTCCCAGTGATGAAAGTTTTAGGAGAAAAATGCAAGAGGATCATTTGCATGATCTATTTGATCTTAAGATTTTCAAATCTAGCTTCAATGTCTTTAATTAGCAATTTTGCGGAAATGATTCCGCCGGATGTATTCCATATCGGTTCATTTACTTTAAATGCACGGTCTTTTTTAACTACATTTAAATTTTGTGCAAGAGGATCTTTTAACCACTCATCAGCTGTTTGCGTAGCCCCGAAATTTCCCTCTCGATCAGAGGTGAAATAAAAGAACACATCACCATCCAGCACTTCCATTTGTTCTTTGGTAATGTCTGCTGAAAATTCGTCTTTATTTTGAGCATCTGGGCGGGCAAAGCCCAATTGATTTAGAATGACTCCGGCAAAGTTATCTTTATAATAGACACGGACCTTTCCAGGTTGGAACCTGGCTAATGAAATACGGAGTTTAGTCTTATCTCCTAAACGTGTTTTCGTTTGTTCAATCGCTTTGTTGTAATCGTCTAAAACAGCCGTGCCTTCGGTTTCTTTGTTTAAAGCTTGAGCGAACAGTCTAAAGTTCTCAACCATGCTGTTACCCAGATTTTCAGTAAATACGGTAGGAGCAATACTCGATAATTGCTGGTAAATTTTCTCGTGCCGAACTTTTGTCCCAAGAATCAAATCCGGCTTTAAACTAGCAATAAGCTCTATATTAGGCTGCGTTTCGTCACCGACAACTTCAACGTCAGTCATTTTGTCTTTAATATGATCGTACCATGGGTCACCAATCCATGACTTTACCGCACCTACCGGCTTAATGCCCAATTCCAACAGTGTTTCTGTTCCTTGATTTGTTAAAACGACGATACGCTGTGGAGTGCCTGTAATTTTCGTTTCTCCCATTGCATGTTTAATCGTGCGAGGCGCAGGGTCAGTGCTTGCCTGTTTTGATTTGATGGGCTCCTCGTTACCGCATGCTGCAACAAATAATAAGATAAGAAAAAAAATCGCCAATGTGTAAATACCTTTCGACCTAAACACCTAGAAAATCCCCTCTCAACTCTAAAATATGGCTGGCTTTTCTCTAGTTAAATCATGTACATCAGATATTTGGAAATGATTATTATTATCAATTAAAAAACGTTAAAAAAATACCTGATAATACTCAAAAAAGCCTGTCTATCATGAAAAGTGACAAATGTAACATATACTACGTTTGTCACTTTAATATAAATCATTCTATTATGCAATGATTGGATATGATAATTACGTTAAAATAGACAAAAGAGAGGATGTGTCACATTTGAGTGAACCTACAAGCAAATTATCTTTACGATCACAAGAGTGGATTCAGACCGCATTATTTCAATTAATGGAGAAAAAAGAGTACTCACGAATATCGATAACCGAGATAGCGGATACCGCAGGGCTTGCTCGACAAACTTTTTATCGTAACTTTCAAGATAAAGATGAAATTTTATTAAAGTATCTTGCCGGGTTGATGAGAGAAATGTGGAAAGATTTTCATGAAAAGCCAATATTGGATGAAGAGATGTTTATAACTCTATTTCGCAACTGGAAACAAAATGTTCCTTTATCATTAATAAATAACATTTTTAATAGGGATCGTAAAATTAGGCAGATCATTTTTAGGAGTGTAAGTGATTATGTGGATGAATTATTTATGAGTGAACTAAGCGAAAAAAAAGGGAGTAAACCAGATAAATACCGTCTCTATGCTCAAAAATCTTTTGCTTCCATTATACATATGATGTTAATTGAGTGGACGCTTCAGGAGTTTAACTTGTCTTCAGAAGAAATGGGGGCTTTGGTGAATGATTTAACAGCTTCTATGAGAGAGTTTCTGCAAAGCCCTCCATTAATGTGATTGATAAATTATCCGAATCCTTTAATTTAATAAGAAAGTCGCGCTTGGTGGTAATGACATGTATATCTGGCAACAGTCCAGCGCGTTACTTTGTAGACATTAATATGCATAGAAGAGATTATTTCTTTATGTGGATTCGTCAACTGCTATTTCGTTGCTGTTCTCGACAGCTTTCTGACCACTCATACATCTCTCGTTGTCGCTCCCTGATGTATGCTGCGTTACGCTTATACACTCTTTCGTCTTTACGCCATCTTCGGTAAAACCATATAGTAAGCCAAGTGAATACCACTGCTCCAAGTATCATCAATAGTGTGTATACAGATATATAGGATACTATAGCGTAACCTATAGTAGATAAAACATCCATGTGCGTTTACCTCCTGATTGAAATCAAAGACCTTTCAAAATAACTTTTTCTGCCAGATTTTGATTAAAATTTTCCGAATCAAGTATAACAACTGTACCTATACAAAATATATACAGAAATCGAACCATCCAATTCTTTTCCCTTCGTTCAAATAACGATAAATCCTAGAGTCTATACGGAGGGTAGAAGGGGATATATAAGAGTCTTACGATTTGTTATTGGTTTTGTTTTTAGTTGTTCAGAAATTGTTCAGAAAATATAGGTAGAATTGTTATATAAAAGTTAATTTCAAACAGGCAACGGTTTGTTTCCTGTATAGAAGTATGTATACAGTCTCTTATTATTTCAAGAGTTTTTGAGGCGGGAAAACGAAAGAAGAGGGTAAGGGCTAAAAAGATTTCGCTTTTTTTATCTTGTGACATCTGTATTTTTTAATATAGCTGAAGGGAGAGAGAAGGAGGTGAAAACCTTGAATAACACTGTTACTTGTATAGACTGTGGATGCACCTATGTGCAAAGTCATCCGGGTGAGCGTATCGTTCACGGATACCGACACAAAAAAATTCTATCCTATAATGCTTATCATGCAGACGATAATAAATGGCCAACCTATATATTTTTTGAAATAAGGGAGGAGATAGTGAAACGGGCATCTAGAATTCTGCGTACGGACGACAAAAGTGCGAGGGAAAAGGAAAAAGCTGCTTTGGAAATTTTCCGAGTATGGTGGTTAACTTCTTTTGAATCGCTTCTATTTAGTGCTTCATTATCAAGGACACTGGAGACTCATCCTGATTTTCCAAGTTATGTATTGTCTGCTATTGAAAATCAAAACCATGTTCAAGAGATTTTAACTAGGGAAGTTAGGGAACGTCTCATTGTTTGGGCAAATAGAAAGCATGCTAATACACAAGGAATTCGATGGAATTCTTTAGGAGAGGTACTAGCACGCAAGAAGTAAAGAGATGTAAATCCTCTAAATACATACCGTTGTCTTATTTTGCTTTTCTTCGCATCTTTTACCTCTTCTATTCTTTTTAATCTCCTCCTATATTTGTGCTTTGTTGAACTTATCTCCTCTTCATTTATACCACTTCATTTATACCACTTGAACGGGAAATACAGTTAGTACGTTCATATTTATATATTGAAAAAGTTTGTTTCGGTGAAAGGTTACAGGTTCACTTTGATATTGGGGATAAATCACTATATCGTATTCCGCCTCTTACGGTTCAGCCAATTGTTGAAAATGCGGTACATCAGGGCATCATAAAGCAAGCAGAAGGTAGAAAGATTCGCTAACGTTATAGAAAGAGATACTTCAGGATTGTCGTTTGAAGTATCTGTTTGGTCGTGGTATCCCGATTCATAGTAAGATATCAAAAGGAACACCCATTGAAATTAGGCTTCTAAAAGAGGAGAATACAGGATGAGAGCAGTTCTTGTAGATGATGAAAAATTAGCACTTAATTATCTTGAAAAATTATTAAGCGGAATGAATGATTTTGAAGTTATAGGTAAATACCAGAATGCCGATCAGGCTTTTGAAGCAATCGTTCGTGACCGACCCGATGTTGTTTTTCTTGATATTGAAATGCCTGGAATAAACGGTATCGAAATGGCAGAGCGATTAGAGGGACACTTGCATAAAATCAATATTGTATTTGTTACTGCATATAATGATCATGCGATTAAGGCATTCGAATTGAATGCAATCGATTATATTTTAAAGCCGGTTCAAAGAAGCAGATTAGCCAAGACTGTACAGCGTCTTTTGGACGAATATAAAGATTCTGTAACGGCTTCACCTGTAGCTAATCCTGTAATGATCCAATGTTTTCAATCATTAAAAATTAATCTTCCGGAGTCTTATCAGCAACATGTAACAATTCGCTGGAGGACCTCGAAGGCTCAGGAGTTATTTGCTTACTTACTTCATTATCGTGGCCAGCTTGTACGCAAAGATACCTTGCTTGAACTGTTCTGGCCTGATACAGATTGGAAAAAAGGATTTACTCAGTTATATACGACTATTTATCAAATTCGTAAAACATTAGAGAATATAGGAGCTGGTGTCTCTATCACAAGTTTAGATAAAGGATATAAGTTGGAATTGAATGATACTAAGTTAGATGTTCAGCAATGGGAAGAAAGGATAAACAAAGCCTTACCTATAACTGATCATACCTTATCTGAACATCTCCAATTGGTAAGCTTATATCAGGGGGACTATCTGGCTGATTACGATTATTTATGGGCGGAGAGCGAACGTCAAAGGTTGAGAGAAATGTGGTTGCGCCACGCAATGCAAGTTGCTGATTATGTAGCTTCTCGAGGGGAGCATGTAGAGGCACTTACGCTATATCAGCGTATTCAGCTTTTTCATCCACATGTAGAGGAAAGTTATTTTATGCTTATGCGCTTATATGATGTACTGGGAGATCGTAGTTCTGTCGAATTGCAATATGCAAATCTTAAAGAGATGTTACATAATGAGTTTGATGTAGAGCCGCAACAACATATTCAGCTATGGTATCGCAAATGGAGAGAAAAGGAAAACTGAAACAATTCCAGGTTGTATATTTTTATGGATGGTAGAGCGAGCATTTTGGTCGTTCTACCATTTTTTTTATTTACGGGGAGTTTCTTTGTACAGAAAATGTTCAGATTGCCTATTTACACTGTGGATATATGAATTTGCTTCGAAGTTTTTACATTTTACCTAGTACAACCTGTATGTACGCTGCAAAATTTCATAATGGATTGTTGAATTTACAGAGAAATAGGGAGGAGACGATGAAAATGACGTAGGAAGGGGATAGGAAATTGCGCATGATATGGAGCGTAGGATTTTTAATTACAGGTTTGGTCTTACTTTTTTATCCTCAAATTGAAAAGGAAATTTCAGATGCTAAGCAAAAGAAGCTGATTGAAGCCTTTGAGCAACTAGGTAATACAAGTGCGCATTTAGAAACGGCTCCAGTAACAGAAATACAAGCAAATCAAGCTCAAGATCAAATGGGGTTGCTAGATGGAGCAAGAGGGGTTATCCGAATTCCTAAAATAGATTTGAAACTGCTGATTTTTGAAGGCTCGGGTGAAGCTTCATTAAGAAAAGGAATTGGCATGATTGAACCTGAAAAGGAATTTGGAATTAATAATGTTGGGCTGGCAGGGCATCGTGCAATAGCTCATGGCAGACTGTTTAACCGATTAGATGAGCTTGCACCTAACGATGAAATCGAAGTGAAAACAAAAACAGGTGTTTATGAATTTGTGATTGCCCAGACGTTTGTCGTGGATCGTTCAGAAGTAGGAGTTCTTACAGATAAAAAGGAACCGTTTTTAACTTTGGTAACATGTACACCCATCGGGAAAAAGAATCCGACAGACCGGTTAATCGTGCAGGCGAGATTAAAAAGCAAAGGATAGCGGTATGGAGGTTACTATGAAAAGAAGTCGTATCATTCTATTAATGATTCTACTTATTGTACAAAGCTTTATAGGGCCTTTAGCAGTAAGTGCTAATACGGACCATGTACTCGCTTCTGTCAATGAATCTCAAAATGTAGTAGACAAAACGAGTAAAGAAGCTACAAATGAAACAAAAGATGTAGAAAGCCCAAATTCTAAAGAAAATAACAGTACAACCGAACCTAATGGTACAGAAAAGCCGGATTCTAAAGAAGGTAACGGTACAACCGAACCTAATGGTACAGAAAACCCGGGTTCTAAAGAAGGTAACGGTACAACTGAACCTAATGGTGCAGAAAACCCGGACTCTAAAGAAGGTAACGGTACAACTGAACCTGATGGTGCAAAAAAACCGGATTCTAAAGAAGATAGTAATACGGTGCCAGGCGGTTCAAATCCGGAAGAACCGAAAGCAGTGGAAGATTTACCTGTACAAGTAGACCCTGCTGTACAAGGTGCTGGTACGGAAATAACCGAGAGTATTTTAACGGATGCTGAACTAACCTTTGAAAATACGAACGGAGACCCAGTTAATAGCGTCGATCGGGAGTCGATCATTTCAGTAAAATATAAATGGGCCCTTCCGAATAATCATGGTTATAAAGCTGGAGCAACTTTCAAATTCAACCTTCCAAAAGAACTTATAGTGTATGAGACGATTACAAACCAACCGTTGCTATTTAATGGTGAGGGAATAGGGACATTCACTGTTGACATGAATGGATTAGTTACAGTAGTTTTTAATGATTTCATCGAAAAGCACTCAAAGATTAACGGTACACTTGAAGTTTTATCAAAAATAAGCGAAAAAGTTGTTGTAACAGAAGACAAAATAGTTAAAGTAATTCCAATTGTAGGTGGAGCAGTAAAGGAAATACCGATTACATTCCACCCAAATGGCTCGACTATTGATAAGAAGGGAATTCCAAATAAATCCTATAATACGGAAAGTATTGAGTGGACCGTTGATTTCAACAAAAGCCTAGACGCGATCAAAAACGCTGTCTTACGTGACCCCATTCAAGACGGCCAAGAGCTACAAGCGAGTTCGATTAAAGTTTATAAGCTAATTACGCAGTTGGATGGCAATGTCACATTAGGAGAAGAGCTTACCTCTGGATTTACGATTGGAAAAACAGATGATAAAGATTTTCAGATAAACTTCGGAGATATTTCAACAGCCTACCGCGTCGTCTACACAACGAAGCTTGCAAATCAAGACGCGACAAAGTTTGACAACAAAGCGATTTTATCAGGGGATGGTTTTACAGATAAAGAAGCGACCGCATCAGTAGGCGTTAAACGTGGCGTTGCTTTAGCGAAAAAATCAACAAAGTATGATGAAGCAACCCAAACCATCACATGGGAAATTCAATACAACTATAATGAAAAGGCGATTGCTAAAGCGGATGCTTTGTTGAAGGATTTCTTTAATAATACGCAAGAGCTTGTAGGCAGTTCTTTTGTGGTGAAAAAAATAACGATTGATGAAAATGGTAATGAAAGCGGGGAAGGAGAACTATTTACAAACTACACAGTTACTCCAAAATCTGAAGGCGATAAAAATGGATTCGAGCTTCAATTCAATCAAGATATTAATGAAGCTTATAAAATTACTTATCAAACAAAAGCAAAAGATCGCGTTTTTGATAGTGAAAAAATCACAAACGAAGTAGAAACAGGCGGCAAGAAGGCTACAGGAACGAAAGAGATTTATCAACAAATCTTATACAAAGCGAATTATAAAGACTATCCTGAAACAGATTATGGAAAGAAAATAACAACTTGGGGTATCTCTTTCAATGTAGACAGTCACTTGATGAAAAATGTGAAGCTAACAGATACATTTCCAAATAAGGGGCTTACATTACTTCCTGAATCACTTACAATCATAAACAAAAAAACCAATGGGAAATTAGAAATAGATAAAGACTATAAGTTGATCGATAAAGGTGAAAACGGTTTTGAAATTGAGTTTTTACACGAAATTAAAGAACCACACTATATTAGCTATAAAACAAAATTTAATTATGAAGATCGAGAAGATAAAACGAAAAACTATTTAAACAATAAGGCAGTTATTACATGGATTGATGAGAATGGTAAGGAGCAAACAAAAGAATCAACTGCGACATTCACTCCAGATTCTTATACGCAATCCAACGGCTTTAAGAATGGTAAGTACAACGCTGTTACCAAGGAAATCACTTGGAATATTGGGGTTAACTACAATCTTAAAACGCTTTCCGCTGCATCTGTTGAGGACGATATTCAAGGTGATCAAGTAATTGACCGTGATTCCTTAAAGGTCTTTAAAATGACCCTAACAGGTGGGGCGAATGGTACGAAGCAGGAAGAAGCCATTGAAAATACCGACTATAAAATTGATTGGGACCCTAATGGCAAACCAGGCTTCAAAGTAAGCTTTCTAAAAGAGATTAATTCTGCGTATTTAATCGAGTATAAAACAAGCCTGAAAGATAAGCTAGTTAAAGATAAATACGATAATAAAGCGACACTTTATAACGGAGCAGAAAAAGTAACCGAGTTGACTGCAAGTGTATCTGTGTCACATGGTGGCGAGTATACAACAAAATCAGGCGAACAAAATGGAAAAATTATCGATTGGAAGGTTAATATCAACTTCGGACAGTCGAAAGTGTCAAATGCTAAAGTAATCGACAAACCAAGTGAGAACCAATCACTTCTTGAACAGTCTTTCCATCTGTACGCTACCTCAGTAGCTGAGAACGGAACAGTGACGAAAGGAAAAGAGCTACAAAAAGATGTCGATTATACACTTGAGTTTAACAACACTGGCTTTAAGCTTGTCTTCAAAGAAGATATTGACAAACCGTATATTTTAGAGTATCAATCTCTTATTCTTGCCAAAGTAGGAGATAAGGTTAATAACGATATTGAGTTTACAGGTGACCAAATTACCACTGAAACTACAAAGTCTACATCCACTATTACAGTAAAAAGAACAACAGGCATAGGTACAGGTACCGGTGAAGTTGGAAATCTTGAAATAACAAAAGTTGATGCTGATGATAAGACAAAAGTACTTGCAGGTGCTACTTTTTCGTTAATTGATGAGCAAAGTGGAGCCGTTATTAAAACATTAACAGCAGGACAAGATGGGAAGGTAAAGTTTGAAAAGTTACTTTATGGCGAGTACCTTTTAAGAGAAGACAAAGCACCTGAAGGATATGTTGTAGGAATTAATGATACAAAAACGGTTGAAATTAATAAAGTAGACAACGTAGTAGAAATTGCCAATGAAAAAATTAAGCAAGCAGTTGAGTTGACAAAAGTTGGTGATGATAAAGATAAGGATGGCAAAGCCTTCAAACTTAAAGGCGTAGAATTTGAGCTTCAGCGTAAGGAAGGATCAGATTTTGTCAAAGTAGGTACACATACAACTGATGACAATGGAAAAATTGTTGTTGCTGATCTTAAAGCTGGAGAATACCGGTTCATCGAAACAAAGGCACCAGAACATTATTTGCTAGACAATACGCCAGTAGAGTTTACGATCAAGGAAAACCAAACCTCTATAGTTAAAGTAGAAAAAGAAAACAAAAGAGGGAAAGGCAGCCTTGCAATTACTAAAGTGGATGCAGCAAACCAAAAGGCTTTCTTAGAAGGTGCTGTGTTTGAACTTTACAATAGTAAGAAAGAGAAAGTTGCAACAAAAACGACTGGTGCAGATGGAAAAGCAACCTTTGAAAACTTACCTTATGACCAATACACATTAAAAGAAGTAACGGCTCCAACAGGATATGCAATCGATAAAACGGAAGGAAATCTTACCGTTAAAATCGATAAAGAGAAAAATGATGTAACGATTAAAAACAATAAAATTATTCGTGCCTTCAAATTGAAAAAAGTTGATACAAATAATTCAAGCATTGGTTTAAAAGATGCTGTATTTAAACTAATGTATAAGAAGTTGGAGACAGACAAGTATGAACCCGTTGAAGGGAAAGATAAATTAACGACAGACGGAAATGGCGTAATTTATGAAGAGAATCTTTCCGAAGGCTACTATCAGCTTATTGAGGTAAAAGCTCCTTCAGGTTATGTGCTAGATAGTAAGCCGATCGAATTTATCATCGAGAAAGAACAAATTAAAGTGTTAGATTTGACAAAAACAAACAACAAGAATAGTTCAGGCGGTTCTGGTGGTTCGGGAGGTTCAGGCGGCCGAGACAAATCGCGAGATCGAGAAGATTCGAATAACCCGGATAAACCGAATAATCCTGGAAGTCCAAATAACCCGGACAAACCGAATAATCCCGGAAGTCCAAATAACCCGGGCGAACCAAACAATCCTGGAGGTCCAAATAACTCAGGCGATCCAAATAACCCGGGTGAACCAAACAATCCTGGAAGTCCAAATAACCCGGGCGAACCGAATAATCAAGAGGATTCAAACAATCCAGGCGAGCGAGCAGATGTGAATAGTCCTAAGCCTTCAAGGGAGCCAGATGCTGACGAAGCATCTTTACTGGAAGCGGGCGAAGTGTTGCCTCAAACGGGAGAGCAGGCAAGAGTGGGTACACAATTTGCGGGTATCACTTTGATCCTTATTGGAATTGGGATTATGGTTTATAGAAGAAGAAACACAAAAGCATAATAAATTTTGAGGACTATTGATCGGTTTATTCCTATCATGGTCCTCTTTTTTATGTTTATTAGTAACAGGGGCAGTTATAGCTGTATACATCGGATGACTTAGGAAGTCGCAGGAACTAGCGTCCATTGTGTTCATGCCATAAATGCTTCGAGCTCACATGCGGAGATATTGGCTATTAGAGACACTTGCACAAGGCTAAAAAAGTATTGAGTTTCATATAAGTAAACAATAATATAATTATAAGTTTATATAAGTGAAGGAGAATGTATGTATGAGGAAAAATACGATTGAAGAAATGTCTTCTTTACTCAAAATCGTGGGAGATAAAACACGCCTTACGATTCTTGGTTACTTGAAGGAGAAGGAGCTGTGTGTATGCGACCTGATTGATTTATTAGACATGTCACAACCTGGTATCAGTCAGCATTTGAAAAAGCTTCGCGTAGCTGGTATCATCCACGAGCGAAGAGAAGGCACGTGGGCATACTTCCGATTAAATACAGAGCTTGACCCTTATCTTGCTCAAATCATTGATGCTATCCCTTCACAAACCACTAATTTAAGGAACTATGAGATGACCCGGCAGAACAATTGTTGTGTTGTTGAAGAAGAAAACAAATAGAAGTGGAGGCAAAACATGCAAGCTTGGAGTGCTTTTATTATTTTTGCCATCACCTTAGTGTTTGTGATTTGGCAGCCTAGAGGGCTAAATATCGGGTGGTCAGCGACTGCCGGTGCAACTTTAGCTTTATTGTTCGGGGTTGTTACATTTGGTGATGTTGTGACTGTTACAGGAATTGTTTGGAACGCCACCCTAGCATTTGTAGCCATTATTCTTATTTCATTAATTCTTGACGAAATCGGATTCTTTGAATGGTCTGCGCTACATATGGCACGATTAGCGAAAGGAAGCGGCAGGCGGATGTTTGTTTATGTAGTACTGCTGGGAGCTGCTGTTACTGCCTTTTTTGCAAATGATGGTGCGGCTTTAATTCTTACGCCGATTGTTCTCGCCCAGGTTAGAGCGCTTAAGTTCGATAATAGAATGGTTTTACCTTTTATTATGGCAAGTGGCTTTATTGCTGATACAACCTCAACTCCTTTTATTGTAAGTAACTTGGTTAATATTGTATCCGCAGACTACTTTGGTATTGGATTTGTGGAATATGCAAGTCGAATGATTATTCCTACATTCTTCTCACTAGGAGCAAGTTTACTTGTGTTGTATCTGTTTTTTCGTAAGGATATTCCGAAAGACTATGACGTATCCCAGCTAAGAAAACCTGATGAGGCAATAAAAGATAAAGGGCTGTTCCGCTTATCTTGGTTCGTTCTTGGTGTTCTGCTTGTAGGTTACTTGTTTAGTGAATCACTTGGCATCCCGGTTTCAGTAATAGTAGGTATTGTAGCCATCATTTTTATTATTGCTGCACGACGAAGCCAGGATATTCAGACAGCAAAATTAATTAAAGAAGCACCGTGGGCTGTTGTTGTATTCTCTATCGGTATGTATGTTGTCGTTTATGGACTGCGCAATGCGGGGCTTACTGATCTGTTAGGTCAGCTGATTCAAGCGACAGCAGACAAAGGATTATTTGCGGCTACGATAGGAATGGGATTCATTGCAGCTATTTTGTCTTCGATTATGAACAATATGCCTACCGTTATGATTGATGCATTAGCCATTAAAGCCACGCAAACAGAAGGAGTTATCCGTGAAGCTCTTATATATGCCAATGTCATTGGAAGTGACTTGGGTCCAAAGATTACTCCTATCGGATCTCTCGCTACGCTACTTTGGCTTCATGTATTGTCTCGTAAAGGGATAAAAATTACGTGGGGTTATTACTTTAAAATTGGAATTTTGTTAACCGTACCGACCCTCTTTATTACGCTTGTTGGGCTGTATGTATGGCTTACATTGATTTCATAAGTAGCAATGAAGGAGCGATTTCAAGCAGCAGGACTTGTTTCGATCGGTGAGATGGGTACAACATGCTGCTATGCTGTACAGGATAAAATTTAGGTTCATGACCCTGAAGGTAACGCCTGGGAGATTTTTTGTACAAAAGAAGACTTTGAATTTGAATCCGCAGGTGATCCAGCCGTTGGAGGCGTTTGCTGCGCTCCTGAACCTGTTGAGATTCAGTTCGGAAACCTAGGCAGTTTTAAGAAACAAGAGTCTAAGGAGCAATGATTATGGCAGATAACAAAAAAATCATCTATTTTCTTTGCACAGGTAATTCCTGTCGCAGTCAAATCGCAGAAGGCTTCGGCAAAAAATATTTAGGGGACGAATATGATGTCTATAGCGCAGGGATTGAAGCACACGGCTTAAATCCAAATGCTGTAAAGGTAATGACAGAAAAGAGCATCGATATTTCAAATCAAACGTCTGATATTATCGATCCAGAGCTGCTTAATAAAGCTGACTATGTAGTAACACTATGTGGGGATGCCAATGATAAGTGCCCTATGACGCCTCCTCATATAAAGCGCGATCACTGGGGATTTGATGATCCTGCGAAAGCCACTGGTACAGAGGAGGAGAAGTGGGCTGTTTTCCAGCGTATACGTGACGAGATTGAAGTAAGAATAAAGCGTTTTGCCGAAGAAGGAAAAGTTACCAAGCTGTAAAAGACTGAGTGTTCACAAAAAAGCCTTTATTGTCAAGGAAATGTAATAAAAGGAAAGGATTGTAAACGGTACAATAAGGTTAAGGAGGGATCAATATGAGCAAGCAAATTCGAGTATTTGATAGGTATATGGATAAGACACACCTGACAATTACGGAGGAAGAAGTTTTATTCCATTCTGAACAGCTTGGTGCACTTGATTGGTCTCGTGATCTGGTAAAAACGGATAAAGGTTATTTTGTTAGAGAGCAAAAGAATGCAGAGGGCGCCACTGTCAACTATTATCATATTAGCCAAACAACAGCCGAGCAAATTCTGCAAAATGAGGATAAACGAGAAATTTATAATTTACTGAAAGAAAGTACATCGTATCAGACTTTACAATAAAAGTAACGGCCGGAATTCAGCCTTATTGGCCAGGTTCCGGCTTTTTGTTTTTTCAAATCGGTCGTTTGATTTCATTGTGGAAAAGAGACGAGCGAAGGCGCCCGCGAGCGGTCGGAAAAAGACACGTCTGCCTTTCTTCTGCCGGAGCGCAGGGCGCATCCAATTTCTTCTTTTTCTGAATCTCCTCCTTCCAACCACGCTACCCTGTCAAAATATCAAGTGTAATTTATATAGTAATAGTAAGTGGCGTAATTACGATTTATCTGATATAATACAAGTTAGCGAATAATTAATAATGTCAGTAATTTTGGAGGAGTCTGTCACCCCTGGCCTCTGTATGCCTTCAGAGCCAAGGGTTACAGGCTCCTTTTTGCTTTGCGGGAGCCTTATTACAGGGCTCCTTTTGTTTTTTTTGGAGCCTTGTTATAGGCTCCTTTTGTTTTTTTGTAAAACACACAGCCTATGGAAAGACAACTAAAAGAAGGGTGGAGATGATGGATGCTTATTTTTGAATTAGCGGTAATCTTGCTTGCGTCTAAACTAGCCGGGGATATTAGTGTAAGATTAGGGCAACCCTCCGTTCTAGGCAAATTGCTTATCGGGATTGTGTTGGGCCCTGCCTTATTAGGAGTAATTACAAGCACAGATGTTCTCGGCGAATTAAGCCAAATCGGTGTTATTTTATTAATGTTTATTGCAGGACTGGAAACCGACATTGACGAATTTAAGCGAACAGGAAAAGCTTCAGCCTATGTGGGAATAGCTGGTATTATTGTCCCTTTATCGTTGGGGTATGTAGCTGGTAGTATGATGGGATTGCCTGCTTTGCAATCTGTATTTTTAGGATTATTGTTGTCTGCGACCAGTGTAAGTATCTCCGTCCAGGCACTAAAAGAGATGGGAAATTTAAAATCCAAAGAAGGCACGACCATTCTAGGTGCTGCTGTCATTGATGATGTATTAGTAATTATTGCCTTGGCTTTTGTGATGAGTCTGGCCGGTGGGGATGTAAATCTTGGAATGGTTGTCCTTAAAAAAATTGCATTCTTTGCCATCGCCATTGTACTCGGATGGAAAGTTGTACCTTGGGCCTTGAGGATGTTTGCTCCATTACGTGTCACGGAATCAGTCATTTCTGCCGGGTTAATCATTTGCTTTTTATATGCGTTTTTGGCGGAGTATGCTGGAGTTGCAGCGATTATTGGAGCGTATATTGCCGGGGTTGCGATTAGCTTAACCGACTACAAGCATGAAGTATTTGAAAAGGTGGAGACTATAGCGTATGCAGTATTTGTACCTGTGTTCTTCACCTCCATTGGAGTTTCGGCGAATTTTGCAGGTATAACCAATCATATAGGTTTGATTGTCGCACTTAGCATTTTAGCGATTTTAACAAAATTAATCGGTTCTGCAATAGGAGCCAAGGTAGCAGGCTTTTCATGGAAAAGCTCGTTGGGCATCGGTTCGGCCATGGTGTCCCGTGGAGAAGTAGCTTTAATCATTGCGGCGATTGGGTTAGAAAGTAAGCTATTGCAACAAGATATGTTTACGGTTATTGTCATAGTCGTACTTATTACTACAATTGTTACTCCACCTATGATGAAGTTATTTTTTGCATCGCCAAAAGAAAATAAAAAAAGCATGGCAGGATAGTTAATGGTGAAATTTTAAAGCGATCTCATGGAAATGGGATCGCTTCATTATTTATTCTCGGTAATCCACGCCGTCGGCGACGATTAAGATATCAACGTACTTTGTACCTTTCATGATTCGATTCACGATTGACCCTTTGGCGATTTCTTCCCAGCGGGAGCGGGCGGACTGTCCGAGAACGATCTGAGTAATGCCTTTTTCGTTGACGAAATCAATAATAACCTGTTCCGGCTTGCGGCCAGCTGAAGCACGGATATGAAACTCGGCATTTAAGTCTTTGGCCAGCTTCTCCAATAGCCTCATTTGTTTGCGGGTCGCATCATCCATTTCCTGTACGGAATACAGCGGGATGTTTAGGATATAGAGCTGGCACTTCAGGCGGCTGGCAATGCGCCAACCACGGCGGATAAGCCGTTCAGCGTTAGGACGGTAATTGACACAGACAAGAATTTTTTCGTTTGCACCCCGCATACCGTCAATGCCGTTCTCCTGCTTGTAAGACTCTAGCCGTTCATCAACATCATCGGCGACCTCACGCAGAGCGATTTCCCGGAGGGCGTTCAGGTTTCCTGTGCGAAAAAAATTTTGCAGCGATTGCTCGATTTTCTCCGGCTTATAAATTAAGCCAGCTTTCAGGCGATCACGCAACTTCTCCGGCGGTGTATCGATAAGCTGAACTTCAGCTGCTTCATTCAGAATCCAGTCCGGCACACGTTCCCGTACTTTCACTCCCGTCAACTGTTTAACCGTATCATTCAAGCTTTCCAAGTGCTGAATGTTCATGGCTGTTATTACATGAATCCCTGCTTTTACGAGTTCCATCACATCTTCGTAGCGCTTCTTATTTTTAGAGCCAGGTACATTCGTGTGCGCCAGTTCATCGACAATGACATACTGTGGCCGGCGGGTGAGCAGGCCATCAACATCCATCTCTTGAAATTCTCTTCCTTTATATTGAACACTCTTTAGAGGAAAAACGGGCAGGTTGCCGATTTGTGCGGCCGTTTCGGCACGGCCGTGCGTTTCCACAAGGCCAATGACAATGTCGATGCCTTTTTCCAGCATTTCATTGCCTTCGCGCAGCATCATGTATGTTTTTCCGACACCTGGAGCGGCTCCAATAAAAATCTTCAAGTATCCCCGTTGCTCCCGTTCGATTATTTTTAATAGCTCTTCCGGTGTTTTTCTTTTCTCGTCCCCCATGCTAAAAACCTCCGAAAGCCGCACGCTGATAAGACAGCAAGCGGCATCTACTTTCTTCAATCGTATTATTTGAAAAACATACCAGGCATGTTAACACTCAGTGGGGGATGAAGAACTCCCACTGAGTGAAGTTTCACTTTATTTGATTTGTTTTTGCAACGCGCGGTTTATAGCGAGTATATTCACGCGCGGTTCACCGAAAATGCCAAGCTGCCTTCTTTCGGTATGCTGATCCACTAAAGCGAGAAGAGTCTGTTCACTAAGGCCAGTCGCTTTGGCGATTCGCGGAATTTGTGCTTTAGCGGCTTCGGGCGATAGATGAGGATCGAAGCCGGAAGCCGAAGCTGTGACCAGGTCAGCCGGTACTTGTTTGGATAACGCCGGATTATCATTGCGAGCCGCATTCACTGCCTCTTCTATGCTTTTAACATATTCTTTTGAAGAAACTGCAGCGTTGGTTGCTGCAGAAGCTGTTGGATTATAGTCGGCAGCCGATGCTCGTGGATGAAAATATTGCGGTGATGTGAAAGCTTGTGCCAGCAACTCTGAGCCGATTACTTTTCCGTTTTCTTCTATTAAACTTCCCTGCGCTTGATGTGGGAATAGCACCTGTGCGATACCGGTGGTCAAAAGAGGGTAGAGAAGACCGCAGATAAGCATAAGCAGCATGGAAGAGCGAATTGCAATAAGTACTGATTTCATTATTTTCTCCTCGCTTTATATGCCGGATTACAGCAAACCGGACAAAATCATATCGATTAATTTGATACCGATGAACGGAACCGCTACGCCGCCCAGTCCGTAGATGAACAGATTGCGGCTTAACAGTCGATTGGCGCTCATTGGCCTATATTTAGCCCCTTTCATTGCAACAGGAATGAGGAGCGGGATAATAACTGCGTTGAAAATGAGCGCGGACAGAATGGCGGATTGCGGCGATGCGAGATTCATAATGTTCAATGCGTTCAACTGTGGCAACGCCATAATGAACAGTGCCGGGATAATGGCAAAATACTTGGCGATATCATTGGCAATTGAGAAAGTGGTGAGTGCGCCACGTGTAATGAGCAACTGTTTACCTATCTCGATGACAGACAAAAGCTTCGTCGGGTCAGAGTCCAGATCGATCATATTGGCAGCTTCTTTGGCAGCCATAGTACCCGAATTCATGGCGAGCCCAACATCGGCTTGCGCAAGCGCCGGGGCGTCATTCGTTCCGTCTCCGGTCATGGCGACGAGCTTGCCTTGTGCCTGTTCACGCTTGATCGCGGCAATTTTATCTTCCGGCTTCGCTTCGGCAATGAACTCATCGACACCAGCTTCCTGCGCGATTGTCGCCGCGGTCAGCGGATTGTCACCTGTACACATCATCGTTTTAATTCCCATTGCCCGTAGCTCGGCAAACCGTTCTTTTAAGCCTGGCTTTACGGTATCCTTTAGATAGATGACGCCAAATACCTTGTCATCAACTGCTACAGCCAATGGAGTGCCTCCCGCTTTGGCGATGCAGGTCGCTTTATCTTCCAGATCACGTGGCAGCGAACCATTTTGTTCGGTCACGAACTTCTTAATCGCATCGACAGCGCCTTTACGGATTTTCGTTCCGTCCGTCAAATTAAGTCCGGACATACGGGTCTCCGCCGTAAACTCGATAATTTCCGCATCACGGTACTCGCGTTCAGACCAATTGGCCTCAAGGCTATTGGCCAGTTCGACGATAGAACGCCCTTCCGGTGTCTCGTCCTTTACCGACGATTGCAGGGCTGCGAATGTTGCTTCTTGTTTTGATACACCTTCTATTGGGATGAATTCGGCAGCCATCCGGTTTCCGAAAGTAATCGTCCCGGTTTTATCGAGAATCATCGTATCAATGTCACCTGCCGCTTCGACCGCTTTACCAGACATGGCGAGCACATTGAAACGGGTAACCCGGTTCATCCCCGCGATACCAATTGCAGATAACAGGCCGCCGATGGTTGTCGGGATGAGGCAGACAAGCAATGCGATGAGCGTGGCTATATCTAATGTAACGTTCAGGTAGGTAGCCAACGGAACGAGCGTAATGATAACAAACAGAAAGATAAGGGTCAGCACTGCCAGCAGCGTAGTTAGCGCAATCTCATTCGGCGTTTTCTGACGGGAAGCACCTTCGACAAGTGAAATCATGCGATCCAGAAACGATTCGCCGGGATCGGTCGTTACCTTAACGATAATGTAATCAGATACGACGCGCGTACCACCGGTAACGGAGGAGAAATCACCGCCTGCTTCCTTAATAACGGGTGCTGATTCTCCGGTAATAGCCGATTCATCGATAGAAGCGAGCCCTTCAATAATTTCGCCGTCGGACGGGATGATGTCTCCCGCATCGACGCGAACGATGTCTCCTTTACGAAGTTGAGTTGATGAGACTTCTTTAATGTAACCGTCTTTTTGCAATAGTTTGGCGATTGTGTCCGATTTTGTTTTCCGCAGTGTATCAGCTTGAGCTTTGCCGCGTCCTTCAGCCAGCGCTTCGGCGAAATTAGCAAATAGTACTGTAAAGAAAAGGATAAGGAATACGGCTATATTATATTCTCGACTCACCGTGCTCGTACCGAATGCGTCAGGTGCGAGGGAGAGAATGAGTGTGATAATTGTGCCGACTTCAACGATAAACATCACAGGGTTTTTTACCATGGTCAGCGGGTTTAATTTTTTGAATGAATCAATGATTGCCTGCATGACAATCTCTTTATCGAGTGTTTTTTTCTGCTCAGTCGCCATAAAACATCCTCCTTATATCAAGCGAAAACCATAATATCTATTTCCACATGCTTAACTGTTCCGCAATCGGACCGAGTGCGAGGGCCGGGAAGAAGGTCAGCGCACCGATAACTACGATAATTACGAACACAATCAAAGCGAACAGTGGAGAATCGGTTCGAAATGTACCGATTGTCGCAGGTGCCATCCGTTTGGTTGCCAGTGAACCGGCGACAGCTAGCAAGGCGATGATCGAAACATAGCGTCCAAACAGCATAACAAGTCCGATTGCCATGTTATAGAAGTTCGTGTTGGCCGATAGTCCGGCAAAGGCGGAACCGTTGTTTGCCGCACCGGATGTGAAAGCGTACAATACTTCAGAGATACCATGTGAGCCTGCATTCAGAATGGAAGCCATTGACTCGGGACGAAGGAATGCGATCGCGGTCGGTACCAGGATGATGACCGGGTGGGCCAACAGGGCAATAGATGCCAGTTTGATTTCTTTGCCTTCGATTTTTTTACCGAGAAATTCCGGTGTCCGTCCTACCATCAAGCCGCAAATAAAAACAGTGAGTATCACGTACAGCAGACCGTTCATTAGACCGACCCCGTCACCGCCAAATACATTGTTCAGCATCATCTGTGCCAGCGGGACCAACCCGCCGATCGGAGTCAATGAATCATGCATATTGTTGACTGAGCCGGTAGTGGCAGCAGTTGTAACCGTCGTAAATAGAGCGGATTCGGAATAGCCGAAGCGTACCTCCTTGCCCTCCATGTTGCCTGAAATTCCCAATGTCTGCAGGGCCGGTGTGCCTTTATATTCGGCAAAGAAAACGGTGGCGAGCATAATCAGGAAAATCGCAGCCATTGTAGCAAATACCGTCCAGCCCTGCCGTTTGTTTTTAATCATAACGCCGAACGCATACACGAGTGCAGTAGGAATGAACATCATGCACAAGATGTGTACGAGGTTGGTCAGCGGCGTAGGATTTTCAAACGGATGTGAGGCATTCATGCCAAAGTAGCCTCCGCCATTCGTTCCGATGTGCTTAATAGATTCTAGAGAAGCCACCAGTCCGCGGGTAATGACCTGTTGTGCTCCTTCCATCGATGTCGCCGTTTGTGCACCATCTAGCGTTTGCGGTGCCCCCTGGAATACGAGGAACAGAGCGACTAGCAAAGAGAGCGGCAGAAATACACGGGTAAGTGAACGAATCAGGTCAACATAGAAGTTGCCGAGATTGTCCTTCTGAGCGGTTAGCCCCCGGATGAAAGCGATGGCGGCAACCAGACCGGTAGCAGCGGATGTAAACATCGGAAAGGTAATCGCCAGCATTTGTGATAAATAAGAAAGTCCGTTCTCTCCGCTGTAGGCCTGCCAATTTGTATTCGTGATAAACGATGCTGCCGTGTTGAACGCGAGTGCGCTCGGCATGTTATCAATCCCGTCCGGGTTGAATGGTAAATATTTCTGTAGGCGCAATACCGCATACATCAGCATCGTCATAACGAAGTTGGATAACAGCAGGGCCATGACGTATTGCTTCCAGCCCATTCTTTCGTTTTCATGTACGCCCATAATGCGGTACAACACTTTTTCTATAGGCCCGAACACCTTATCGAGCTTTGTTTTCTCGTAGTTAAATACGTTGACGAGATAGCTGCCTGCCGGTTTGATAAGCAGGATAATGATGAGTAGTGTTATGGCTATCTGCACAATTCCTGTACTCATTTGCGAGCCTCCTATATGCAAGACATGACATTAGAATTTTTCCGGTTTAATAAGGACAAAGCATAAATATAAAATCATGGCAAAAGCAATACACACAATAACGGCCATACCATCATCCCCTTTACGTTCGATCGCAGAATTCGGTAAATCCGGTGAAGATAAGAAAAGAAATAATGAATGTACCGATAATGACCACATCATTAAGCATGAGCACGAACGCTCCTTTCTTTTTTGAGATGGCTATAAAAAAAGACCGGTGGATACTCATCTCCCGTTGAACCGCATGGGGAAAGAAAGCCAGGGATGCGGATGTTCTGTTCATGCCTTACTGGCATAGAAACGGAATGTCCGGCTGGCGAACGCGGTTCACTGTCGGAGAAAAAGTACCACCGGTCTACGGAATGCCTGCCCCCTCACCCCGGGTGCGGACCTGCATTCTGTCCACCTGCTCTTTTTCTGAGAAACAGTAGTATAAAATTGTAAGCAAAACAAAAAGACCTTGAAAATATTGAAGAAATCTCTTTTATTACCGGATAAAGGCAATAAAAAAGCCTCCTCAAATAGGCGGTCTTTAGACCTCCCTCGCATTAGCCGACGAAGTTAGCTGACGGGTAGGATGGCGAAAGAGTTGTTCTCATCCCTCCTTACATAACATAAGGATTAACCCCAAAAAAAGTGGGTCCTCCGCTCCCGGGTGCACCGGGACTAGGCCAGGTATGCGGTTGTTGTATGTGATTTATTATAAGAGCGTCCTCATAGAAAAACAAAATCGGGAATTTGGGGGGTTTCACGGTATTTTCGGATAAAAAAGAAGGAGTAAGCGTTATCAAATGCATATTTCATACTAAAACGGATTTTATCTTTGATTTTCTTTGTTTTTTAACTCGAATTCACTACGAAGATACAAATAAGAATAGAAAAAAGAAAATGCGTAAAAGAGGGAGAATAGGAGAAAAAATAAGATAGAGTAATGAAAATTAAGTTTTAAAGCATATTTTGTTGCTTTACAAAGAATGAGATGCAAACGTAAGATGAATCCATCTTTACTTGAAATGAATAATATTTCCATTTGGATCGCTGAGTCCTGATAAGGGAGCGGGGGAACCAAACGCAGGTATGTTTTTCCATATACTGCATGGGGTGAATCCCGGGATGACCCGGGTAGGGCGACTCTCACGCCCGAATCCGGCAGCTAACCTCGTAAGCGTGTAGGGGGGAGGACTGTTGTCATGATAGTATGACAGCTTCTTTGCTGTGCAAAGTAAGGCCGCTTGAAGACTCCTCTTCTGGCGGCTTTTGTTTGTTTTTATGAAAAGAGAAGGCTAAAGGAGCTTGGAGAAAATGGCACAATCGTGCAAGAACAGGATAGAAGCGATAATTAGCGAAGCATATATTAAATTCTTACGCGAAATCCTCGGTAGAGGACCGAAAGAGACGAAGACGTATATCATCCATGATATGGTGATTATTCGTCTAAAAGAAGTGTTAACGCAGGAGGAAAAGACGCTTGTGCAAATAGAGAGAGGAAGGCCGCTTGTGAAAGAAATGCGGCGAATTTTACGTGAGTCACATAGTGAAAAAACAGAAGCGATTATATCTAGTATTACAGGATGTAGAGTTCTCTCCAGTCATAGTGATATAAGCACTAAGCTAGGGGAGCAAGTAGAAGTGTTTATTCTTGACTGCGATTTGGAAAAGGAATTGAAAGCGAAAACTGTCATATAAGCTATCGGATAGACTGAATACAGGGGACTTTGTTAGGAAGGACCGGTTGCAGAATGGTAAACGTAAGAGTACAGTCAGGCGGCGGAGCAATGCCTGGCTGTTTTTTATATCAATGCAAGTGGTGTATACAATTTCTGTACAAAAACGTGACGAAAAAATGAAACCTGATCCGTTGATATTCCGTATACAATAATCAGTAATGGAGCCAGCGATTTTGTATCGTTTACCCGGTAGGTATTTTGAGAAGAATGAGTAAAAATCAAACCATGTGGAGGTGTCCCTTCGGGGAAGTAGATGGAAAGTATCATTAATTTAATTTTGGTCGCAGTTTTAATCGTCGCTACGGCGTTTTTTGTCGCTGCCGAGTTTGCGATGATTAAGGTGCGGCCGACCCGGATTAACCAATTGGCGACGGAAGGAAACAAATCAGCTGTCGCCGTACAGCGTATTATTGATAACTTGGACGGTTATTTATCGGCGTGTCAATTAGGCATTACCATTACAGCACTGGGACTTGGCTGGTTGGGGGAGCCGACCGTTCACCATCTGCTGCACCCACTGTTCCTTGAGTATAATGTGCCGGAACAGTTGGCAAATACACTTTCTTTTATTCTTGCGTTTTCTTTCATTACATTTCTACACGTGGTACTTGGAGAACTGGCGCCGAAAACACTGGCGATTCAAAAAGCAGAAGCTATTAGCTTGGGTCTGGCTCGCCCTTTGATTTTGTTCTATAAAATTATGTACCCGTTCATCTGGCTACTCAACGGTTCCGCCGGATTATTTATCCGCATGTTCGGTATGAAGCCGGCTAATGAGCACGAACACGCCCATTCGGAAGAGGAGCTCCGGCTTATTCTGGCGCAGAGTCTAGAAAGCGGGGAGATTAATCCGACTGAATTTACGTATATGAATAACATTTTTAAGTTTGACGAGCGGGTGGCGCGAGAAATTATGGTTCCCCGTACGGAGATAGCGTGTTTATATGTGGAAGACAGTCTACAGGAGCATTTCCAAACGATTCGTCGGGAAGGGTTGACCCGTTATCCTGTAGTTGAGAAGGATAAGGACCATGTTCTGGGGATCGTCCATACAAAAGAGTTGTTTATGAGATACTTAGACAATCCTCAACTGGACATTACAGCCATCATGCGACCGGTGTTGTTCGTAAATGAAGCGACACCATTAGAGACCCTTTTGAAGAAAATGCAAAAACAGCGCCATTCGTTGGCAATACTCGTCGACGAATACGGAGGGACGTCCGGGTTGGTGACGATGGAGGACATTCTTGAAGAAATCGTAGGCGAAATCCGCGACGAGTTCGATGTGAATGAGCGCCCTCCGATAGAGGAGATCGGCAAGAATCACTATATTGTAGACAATAAAGTGCTGTTGGTGGAAGTAGAAGAGTTAACCGGAATGAAAGCTGATCCGGAATTTGATACTGTCGGCGGCTGGCTGTCTGCACACATTACCAGCGTCGAGGAAGGGCAGAAGCTGAAAATCGGGGCATGGCAGTTTACTGTTATGGAAACGGACGGTCTTCAGATTAAACGCATTGAAATTAAGCGTGTGGCTGTCCCTGAACAGGAAAATGGACGCAGTATGGAGTAGACAGAGAGTAAATATATTTTGAAAAAGTATATCAAGGAAAGGGAGAGATCATGTTTAAGCGAATTGGTTTGTTTCTGTTAGTTAACGGGTTGGTCATTGTCACGATTGGCATTGTCACCAGCTTGTTGGGTGTTCGAGGGTACATTACCAAAGAGGGGATTGATTTCAGTGCCCTGCTAATTTTTAGCGCTGTTGTAGGTTTCTCAGGGGCGTTAATATCGCTTGGTTTGTCAAGAATCATGGCAAAATGGGCAATGGGTGTGCGTGTAATCGATCCGAATGGGCCGATGCACCCTATCGAGAAGGCACTGCTCGATGAAGTATATAGCTTATCGCGTAAAGCAGGGCTGAAAGTGATGCCAGAAGTGGGAATTTATGATTCACCGGAAGTTAATGCTTTTGCGACCGGGCCATCCAAAAATCGCTCGCTAGTGGCTGTATCCAGTGGCTTGCTTGAGCGGATGGATGATGATGCAGTATCTGGCGTGCTGGCACATGAAGTCGCCCATATTGCCAACGGCGACATGGTTACTATGACGCTGCTGCAGGGAGTAATCAACACGTTTGTCGTGTTCCTGTCCCGTATTTGTGCGTATATCGCTTCTCGTTTTGTTAAGGAAGAAGTGGCACCGATCGTTCATTTTATTGCCGTTATCATATTTGATATTCTATTCTCGATATTGGGCAGCATGGTTGCCATGGCTTTCTCCCGATATCGTGAATACCGCGCGGATGCAGGCGGTGCACAACTTGCTGGTAAAGAAAAGATGATTCATGCATTGCAATCATTACAGCATACAGTGCAATTAGTGGATACAGAACAGAAGTCAGTAGCCGCCTTTAAAATCAGCGGGAAAAAAGGTGGGTTCCTCGGTTTGTTTGCCAGCCATCCGGATTTGGATGATCGGATTGCGCGTTTACAAGCTGAAAGATAACGACAGAGACGGCGATTACATGACCAGCCTATTCAATAGGCTGGTTTTTATCGTTCCCCCTAAAACTGGGATAAACAAAAATAGAAATGGTGGCTGATGAGAGATGAAACGCAAAATAGGATGGATACTTGCTGTTTTTCTTGTAACGGTATGGGCATTAACTGCCTGTGCCATACAGGAGGATGGAAAACAGGAAACGAGAGCTCTGGTAGACATAGGTGGAAAAAAATTACAAAAAACGACCGTAACGAGAGTGGTAGATGGAGATACGTTCGTGGCGAAAGCAGGAGGAAAAGAGCATAAGGTTCGCCTGATTCTTGTAGATACTCCAGAATCAAAAGCGCCCAACCGCCCGAAAGGCTATCTAGGCGAAGAAGCGAAGCAGTATACGATGGAACGCCTGGAAGGAAAAGAAGTATGGCTTGAGAAGGATGTGCAATCCAACGACCGATATGGACGATGGCTGCGTTATGTATATGTGGATGTAGACGGAGGGAAAGGAGAATTTTTTAATGGTACGCTCGTGCGTAGTGGTCTGGCGCGTCTGGCCACCTTCCCGCCTAACGTGAAATATGTAGAACAAATTCGCAAATGGCAAACGGAAGCGAGGAATGCAGAGCGTGGAGTATGGAAGAATATCAAGGAGGCCTTTCCAGATCGAAAAGTAGAGAAATAATCTATATACATCTGATTTGATACATCGACAAATGTTTATGGTGGGAGGTAAGAAAAGAAGGAAGGGCGGTGGGGAGGAGCGGTCGGAAAAAGACATGCTGCCCTTTCTTCTGCCGGATCGCAGGGCGCATCTAACCTCTTCTTTTTCTGACTCTCCTCCTTTCAACCACACTCTCCTGTCAAAATATCAAGTGTAATTTATATAACCGAATATTCTTATAAAAAGTGCAACTGCTATAGCTTATTAGCGTATACAATAGATAATATAAACCATAACGTTTTACTGAATGGTTAAGGTACGTCAACCACTCATCACGTAGAGTATACTCGCTCTTGAAGTGGGGGCTTGTGAGAACAGACAAGTCCGGTTGATTAGCCCCCTGTACAAACAGGAGCCGTTCGGCAAACTTGATTACATTGTGCAATAAGTGCCACACACCTGCGAACCATCAAAAAGAAAGTTTTCTCTATGATTGGCAGCCGAAATGTAGCTACCCTCTTCAACCGAAAGACGAAGTGAAATACGGAGGAAAGGTCTATCTTGTGAAGGGTGTGAAGAATAAGGGAGCGTATGTGAAGATAGAGGGATTGAGCAAACCTGTGAAAACAGCAGGGGTTCAAATTGTCCGGTATGGCAAAGGATTACGCGTCATATAGTCGGACTTACGAGAGGGCGTTAGCCCTCCTTTGTCCGAAGCGCATTCCTCTTACTACCTGTAGAGGTGGGAGTATTCTACGCTATTGATGATAAAAGAAGGGAAGGTAAAAGATGTTTAAAAAATTCATGGCAAAGATAGGAATCGGTTCAGCAAAGGTCGATTTGGTGTTGCGTGGAAGTGAATATACTCTGGGCGATGCTATAGAGGGTGAATTGGTGCTTCAGGGCGGAGCTGTAGAGCAATACATCAACAAAGTTGATGTACAGTTCATGCTGGCACTGCGCACAAAGAAAAATGAACATCGACGGGCGATGGCTACGATTCCTTTCGACTGCCGTTTTATGCTTGGTGCAGGTGAAAGAAAGACACTTCCATTCATGTACCAGTTACCGAAGGATTTACTTATTTCCAGTCACGCGGTGGCCTATTATTTTACGACAAATCTGGATATCGCGGCGGGAGTGGACAGTCAGGATAATGATTATATTCGTGTTAATCCGCCGACACGTTTTACTAACATCATTACAGCTTTTGAAGAATTGGGTCTGCGAGAAAAGCATGACTCACGTGCATTTGATGGATATGCGCAAGAGTTCGAGTTTTTCCCCACAGCATTCCTGCAAGGCAGCGTAAGGGAAGTAGAATTCATCGCCGCTATCGAAGAAGAGCAAATCCGCCTGTTGCTTGAGCTGGATATACCTTCCTTTAGTCGGGAAATGGAAGTAAAGCGGGAAGTTGTTTTGTCTAATGAATTGCTAGCTGATGTTGCGCGTTTACGGGACTACTTACAGCAAATGATGGAGGAAATGATCGAAAATCCGAATGCGTACCTTCAGCAGCGTCATATGATGGGATATGGGCACGGACACCAGCATCGTCATAGCGGTTTCGGAGGAGCTATGGGTGGATTTGCAGCTGGTATACTGGGTGGTCTGGTATTGTCAGAGTTGATGGATGGAATGATGGGTGATACGGAAGAAACAGAGGGTGCATTTGACGGCGGTGAAGAAGGCGGCGGAGACGGTGGTTTCTTTGGTGATATGTTTGGCGGCGGAGACGAATAATTCCTAAAAGCAAAATTGCTTGACGGAGGTGGCCCTTCGGGGAGCGGATGGATGGTGTCATAAGTTGGTTGCTTGTCGCTTTGCTTTTTGTCACCACAGCGGGATTGGCTATTCGCCTGTTTAACATAAAATCTGCGGACAGGCACATCCGTTCGGAGGAAGAGCTTCGCCTTATGCTGGCGCAAAGCCTAGATAATGGCGAAATTAATCCTACGAAATATGCGTATGTGAACAATATCTTTAAATTCGGCGCTCGGGTGGCGCGGGAGATTATGGTGCCACGTACAGAGATGGTATGTCTGTATGCGGACAAGAGTCTTGAAGAGAGTCTGCTTACGATTCGGACAGAAGGCTTTACACGTTACCCGGTTGCAGGCGAAGACAAAGACCGTATTCTTGGCGTGGTGCATGCGAAGGAGTTATTTATCAAATATCTTGAAGACAGGAACCTCATGCTTATGGATGTGATGCGTCCTGCCTTGTTCGTAAATGAAGCGGCTCCACTGGAGAAGCTACTGGAAGAGATGCGGGAGAGGCGAACTTCGATTGCCGTTCTCATCGATGAATACGGTGGGACGGCGGGCATGGTTACAATGGAAGATATTCTAGAAGAAATCGTAGGCGAGATTCATGATGAGTTCGATTCGCATGAGCGCTCGCCTGTAGAAGAACTCGGTCCCCATCATTACTTGTTGGATAATAAGGTATTACTTTCAGAAGTGGCGGAGTTGACGGGGGTTACACCCGAAGACGGTTTCGACACGATAGGAGGATGGGTTGCCGCCCGCATACGTGAAGTTCGAGAAGGCATGTATATCGAATGCGCTCAGTGGCGGTTTACGATTAAGAAGATGGAAGGGCTGCAGATTAAGTGGCTCGAAGCAAAAAGGATCGGGATGACAGAGGACAGAACGGAAGGGACATAACAGGGCCTCCTGCGGATAGTGCAGGAGGCTTTTTCTAGATAGTTAGGAAAGTACATATCTCTTTACTGTTGTGAAGTGATATGTACTTTCCTTCCTTTTTTCTTAATTCTTTTCGTTTTGAGTAACACGTAAGGTTTGATAGAAAAGTTCAAACAGGTGCTTGTCATCTACTTTTGAAGCGTTTGGTTCGATTATTCGCTGAACACGCAGTCCGTAGACATAGAGCAGGAAAGAAGAAGCAACCGCATACGCGTCTACATGCTCAGGAATCGCCTGGTACTGTTGTCCGATTTCAATCCATTTTACAGCCAGATCTAATGAATATCGATGGATTCGTTGTAATATTTCTTGAATATGCGGGTCGTCCCGTCTGCTTAGCAAATAAACGAAGACAATATTGGAAACATCTTTTTCGTCGGTAATTTGTGGAATAAGACCTTCGGTAATGGCTTGCAAGGGTCCTGCCAACTCACCGAGTTTTGCCTGATTTACAGCTGCGTGAAATCTCTCGTTTATGCCCTGCATCCTGGCTTCTAGGATAAAGCTGAAAAGTTCGTCCTTGCTTTTAACATAATGATAAATGGCGCCTTTGGAAAGGCCAGTGCGATTCATAATTTCCTGTAGTGTTGTTTTATTGCATCCAAGCTCCAGAATGGTCTGCTCAGTAACCGAGAGGAGGAGTTGAAAGCTCGGATTTGTGTTTACAGATTGTGTCATAGACAACCTTCCTTTACTATGTTACTTACTTCATCCTACAATCCGACCGTCGGTTTGTCAAAACCATTTATAAACCGACGGTCGGTATGTTAAGATTTGAGCAGAAAATGATAAGAAAGTGAAGGCGAAAAGTATGAAAACATTAGGATTGATTCTGCTTGACTTTATTCCGCTAATTGTAGCGTTGCTTGTCAGTCCCCGCTGGCTTGGCTGCACTGTTGCTCTGGTTATTGCGGTGCTTTTGCTGACTATTCAGGTACGGCATAAGAGAGTCAAGACGTTAACCCTCATCAATACGATCTATTTTTTGACGGCTGCAATTGTTATCTTTCTCGTTCCGGGGGTACCCGTATTGGAATACGGCCAGGTCACCATCTATCTTATTCTTGCCATTTCTACGGTGCTGTCTATATGTTCCTCGCAGCCTTTTACATTGCAGTATGCTAAAGAAACCACCCCGGAAGCGGTATGGAGCCATCCGTTGTTTCTGACGATTAATCGTGTTCTTACCGGTGTATGGGCTTCTCTTTTTTTGCTGTCGACCCTGTTCGCCATCCTCACTGCACTGAGGATATTGCCTTTGGAAATCGGCATAGTAACAGCGAATATATGGTCGATTATTGGTGTGGCTGCCAACATGATTCTGCCAAAGTATATGCAGCAGAGATACGCTGCAAAAATGCAGCAGCCGGAAGCACCAGAGCTGAAATGGGAGCCTTTTGTAGCTCCGCAAACGCCTGCAGAACAAAACGAATACGATGTACTTGTCGTCGGTTCAGGCATCGGTGGATTAACGGCGGCAGTTGAGTTGGCGGGAAAAGGGGCGAAGGTGCTCGTATTGGAACAGCACTACTTAATCGGTGGTGCGTGTACTACATATACCCGTCGGGGAGGCTTTAAGTTCGAAGCAGGTGTAGAGTCGATTAGCGGACTGGGAGAGACTGGCCCGTTACGTCACCTGCTACAGCGACATGGATTGGAAGAAGAAATAACATGGTTGAGAAATACGTATGAATTTCGGGAAGGGGGTGAACGTTTTATCATTCCGCATGATTATACCGGTTGGCGTGATCAATTAGCTGAGCGGTTTCCAGAGGAGAAGGAAGGCATTTATGCTTTATTTGCGGAATTGAAAGCCTGCTTTGAAGAGATGTACACCGTTTTTATGCCGGATCGGATCGTTCCACATATTCCACAAACAGTAGAGGAAATGAACGCATACGCCGAACAGAATCCGCACTACTTACGCTGGAAGGACAGGGAGTGGCGTGAGCTGCTCGATGCGTTTGTTCAAAATCAAGCAGTACGTCAGCAAGTATCAATACTGACAGGATATGTTGGTGATAAGGGAGAGAGAACATCCGCGAATAGTATGATCGCATTGATGGGGTATTTCATCGTAGGAGGCTATCGACCTGCAGGCGGCTCAGGAAAGCTGGCGATGAAGCTTGCAGAGAAGTTAAAGCAGTATGGGGGCGACATACGGATTTCTACAGATGTAACAGAGATTACAGTAGAAGATAACCGGGTCACCGGCGTTCAAACGAAAAACGGGGCTTACAAAGCTCCTATCGTTATCTCGAATGCTGATCCACGTGTAACGTATGAGCAACTTGTTGGCTTATCGCGTTTACCCCAGGCCTATAGAGAGAAGGTAGGAAAGCTCGAACCTTCGATGTCTTTATTTGTATGGAGCGCGGCGGTAGATACGAAGTTCTGCACGCATCGGCTGATTCATTATACACTTCCACAGCCCATTCGACTTTCAAGCATGGATATTGTTTTTGAGAGAGCAGGCGTTCATTCTGCTTCATCACTGGATTCCTCGCTTGCGCCTTATGGAAAAAGCACGGTCACCATTAATCTTATTACGAAAGCGCAAGCCGGCATCTATGTAGCAATGACGGAAAAAGAATACCAGGCGCTAAAAAGTGAGATTGACGCGATATGTCGTCAAATTCTTGAGCAAATTGATAGGGAGGCGGCGTCCAATATTTTATTCTCGGAAGTTGCTACGCCGAAAACGATGGAAAGATATATGCGAACATATGAAGGTTCGGTTTATAGCATAAAGCGGCAAATGATGGACGGTGAATTCCCTTATGCAAAATCTCCGATTGAAGGGCTGTATCTGACCGGAGCAGGCGTCGGATATGGGCCTGGCATTGAAGCGGTAGTCATTAGCGGCGGAGATGTGGCTGAGCGGCTTACCCCATACTTTGAATCCCGAAGCGCAGGTCAGAATACGGCATAAGAGCAACTAGTTCAGGAATCGCTCCCGAATTGCAGGCGTTGGCATCAGGCATTGTTCTTTCTTGCCGAACCAGCGGTAACGATTTCGTGCGATCCAATCATATACTGCATCCCGTAAAGGGCGGGGGATAATGATGAATACGTAGAGCAAGGGCCAGAGCCGATACAACTTCTGAGCGATTTTGAGCGCGGCGGTTGATTTGATATACGATTTACCTGCTTCGATTAGGACAATTGTATCGAGCTTATCAGGGGAAAGTCCGTGCCAGGTCAGCAGACGCTGTCCGGTATCGGATTGCAAGGAGGCGAAATGGACAGTACCTTCCGGATCACGCGGAATAATGAAGAGCACAGCCTGGCTACAGAGATTGCATACACCATCAAACAGCAGCACAGCTTGTTGTTCGTAGTCTTCTTCTGCATGACTATTTTCAGTCATTGGGCAGCATCTCCTGTTCATTTTCTTATTTTTAACCATTTTGTTCTTAACAAAAATTATATCATAAATCAAATTTGTTCATTGCCCATGTAGGAGAAGGGAGGGGCACCCTACCTTCTTTCACATGGGACCTATGGTTACTATGTATAGATCAGGCGGCTACATCCCGCTTCTTAAAAACAAACCATGAGATAAAGATAAACACAAGGAAGTAGCCCGCTAGTACGATAAGTGAAAACGTGAGTGTCATTCCGGGAATCAGTGGAGTTCCTTCAAGATACATAGAGAGATTCGTATTTGCGAAAAGATAATATTTGACCCAATTGAATTTGCTTAAAAACTGAATTAACGGCTGGCTGATAAACATGATAAATAATGATAGTCCGATAGCCAAAGCGCTGCTTCGGAACACAACAGACATCATGAAAGCAAATGTAACAACCATAATCATTTCAACTGAGGAAAGGCCATACGTTTGTAGAATGTTAACAAGCATGTTTCCTTCCTGAACGGTACCATTCTGCGCTACATAAAGATAAGGTTGTTCTATTTCTTGAAATCCGAACAAGAGGCCATTCGTTATAAAAGACGTGGAAAGTAAAATAATAATCATGAGTAGGGCATATCCCATTGTTGCTACATACTTTGATAATAAAATTTTTGTCCGGTTTTGCGGCCGAATTAACAAGAGTTTAATCGTACCCCAATTGTATTCACTAGCTACAATCCCTCCAGCAATGACTACAGCAGAGAGAGTCACAAATGACATAAGAGAAGATGTCGCCTTTACCCCATTCCATACACTAGGACCGAAATTATGATCCAGGCGATATTGATAGATTTTCAATTCTTTTTCCATCTGTGTTTTTTGAAATTGCGGTATGTTTTGCTCCTTTTGTAACACTTCCTGTATTTCCTTACTCTCTGAAGCAAGCTTACTCCTCCATTGTTCATTGTTTCCGGATGAACTATCGTATCGTAAGAGTAGGCCTACACCGACTGTTAAAAGAATAAGGACAGCAATTAATATCCAGGAGCTGATACGTCGGTACATCTTCATGTTTTCGTTTCGAACGAGGCGAATTAGATTAGACAATTTTTTCACCCTCCGTCATTTCAAGGAATTTGTCTTCTAATGTTTTTGTTATGTGTTTGACTTCATAGATACGCACACAATTATCTGTAAGGAGGGTGATGATATCTGGTATTCTTTCTCTCTCAATCATTATTTGAAAGCCATTTTCCGTCATGCTGATGTAGGCGTTAACCATATGTTTTTTCACTAGTTCGATTGCTATTTGTGATTGATCAACTGTAAATATAGCTGTTATTTCTTCTTCGTTATTTTGAACAAGTTCAGTGATTCGTTTTACATCTATAAGTTTTCCATTTTGTATAATAGCAATTCGATCACACATGAGTTCCATTTCGGACAATAAGTGGCTTGATACGATAATAGAGATTCCCTCGTTTTGTGCTAGGTTACGCAAATAATCCCGTAGCTCGCGAATACCTGAGGGATCCAATCCATTCGTTGGCTCGTCCAGAATAAGAACGGAAGGCTTGTGAAGCAAAGCTTGGGCTACTCCGAGGCGCTGTCGCATTCCCAGGGAGTATGTTTTTACCTTATGGCGAATGCGGCTCTCCAAGCCTACCAGTTCGACGACTTCTTTAATCCGTTCTTTTTTTATACCGCCTGGAACCATGTTGGCAAAGTGAACAAGATTCTGATAGCCTGTGAGAAATTTGTACATCTCTGGGTTTTCTACGATGGCTCCCACATGTTGAATCGCTTGTTCGAACTCGTGCGCAATGCTTTTTCCTTCTATGATGACTTCACCTTTTGTAGCGGACATAAGCCCGACCATCATTCGAATTGTTGTCGTTTTACCTGCGCCATTTGGGCCTAAAAAACCGAATACTTCTCCTCTTTTAATATCAAATGTTAATGAATCTACCAGTTTTTTTCTGCCTATCTTTTTTGTGAGGTTTCGAATTTGAATTACCGTTTGTTCAGAAACCATATAATTTCCTCCTGTTCTAAATTTTACCTTATAATTGTATCAATCCTTGTTCTTTGCTCCCTCCGTCATAAGACGGACCTGATATCCATTTCTGGTATGAAAAACACCTTTGGTTTCAATTAAGCAATTATTCACTAATGGATAATTATGTAGTTTTGAATAGGTTTTTTCTCTGTTTTTAAGCATTTGTATAGCATTTTGCTTTTGGTATATTGATTGCGTGTGAAATAGTGACAAATATATACTATATAAATTACACTTGATATTCTGACAGGGGAGTGTGGTTGGAAGGAGGAGACTCGGAAAAAAGAAGAGGTTAGGGGCGCCCTGCGATCCGGCAGAAGAAAGGTCAGTGTGTCTTTTTCCGACCGCTCCCGCCCACCGCCCCTCCTTCTTTTCTTACCTCCCACCATAAACATTTGTCGATGTATCAAATCAGATGTATATAAAAGGAGCTAATATCAAATGAATGCAGTTCAAGTTAGGAAGACAGAAACGAAGGGTGTTATGCTGTTCTTTACTCTTCTTGTTTTTTGTATGCTAACTATATTACCTAAGGTGTTACATAGTATAATGACACCAGAAATAGAAAAAGCATATTAGTGTCATAGAAGCAAAAATAAAGAATGCACAAGCATGGGCAAAAATAAAAAACTAATGAAGTTTAAATCAAACAACCATCTCACAATTGAGGTGGTTGTAATACTTTACTTTAATTTAATACCAAGTATAATTATCTAAAAATAATGAATAAATAGTTTTTAATTCGAAAGGGGATGCAGTGAAATGAAATCATTCCTTAATGAAATTAATGCAATCTATGACATTGACGTATTGAGTTCAAAAAAAGAAGCCATTAAAGCACAGATCATTCAGCCTATACACTGGGCTGAACGAATAGAATTGTATTCTCAGGTAAAGTTGATTAATGAGAGAATACAGCAATTACAACAAGGTTTGGGCTCAGTAACAGTGAAGCTGATACCAGGAGTAAATTGATAAAAAAAGGGGCATTTCGCCCCTTTTTTGTCATTTTAAAAACTACCTTATTCTATAATGTGAAGAATGTCTTCCACTGGTTTGCGTGGTAGGCGAGGCGGTGTCTCGGACGGATGGCCCAGCGCGATAACCATGTTGATTTGCTTTTCAGGCGAGATTTGGAGATATTCTCGCATCCGGTGCTGAGCAAGCAGTACGGGACCTGTCATGGCACATGTCGCTAATCCTTTAGCATGTGCAGCCAGCATTAGGTTCTGTGATGCGAGACAACTGCTTTTAATCCCTTCCTCGTCCCAGAAAGAAGGCTCGCTAATCATAATCGGGTCAAAGATTTTCTCCCGGAATTTCGATGTGTATGGAGGTGCCAGGCATACGATGAGCGCTGGCGCACCAGTAAATGCCGTCGCGTATGGACCGAAGGAGCGCGTCAGAAGGCGAGCTTCCTTCTCCAGGCCGCGCTCTTTTGCACTATCAGCAATTTTGTGCAATTCCTCCCATGTCATTTCGGAGATCTCGTTAATCTTCTCTTTATTCAAAATCACAATAAATTCCCATGTTTGTGAGTTCGTATCACTAGGCGCGTAGCGGGCGCAATCGATAATTTCCTTTATATCTTCCATATCGACGGGCTGATCCGTGAATTTCCGCACGCTTCGGCGCCCTAGAATAATTTCCTTAAAATCGGGATAATGCATATACAATGTCACCTGCTTTTCGAATACTGTACAACCAGCATCATTATAACACAAAGTATTAGTACCACATACTAAAATATTGAAATCTGCTGATTGAATACTTCCTGTGTGAGAGGAACAGCAGGCAAACTATTTCCCATGAGGGCATCAAACTTATGAAGCCACACTTATTCTTTATCCATATATCGGTAACTGTAAGGTGCGTGCGTCGGCGTGTTCCCTCGTCTTTTTCTCACAAGGAAGGGATACGGCCGCTTTGTGGCGCCAAGGCCGGATCGGCAAAACATCCGGGCCTCTCGGTGCGGGAGATGAACCGTCGCCCGTTTGGGGCACGGTGTGGTGGCTATCCACTCTGGATGGTACTAGATAATCAACACCCTTGTTATGAAGATTTCCATGTAAGATACCGTGTAAGTACCCGAATCGCTACTTCGATCGCCTCTTCATTCGGTTCGATTTTGGCGTGATGCAGCCCGTACGGCGTATTGACCCCAAGCCAGAATAGAAATCCCGGAATCTCTGCTAAGAAGTAGCCAAAGTCTTCGCCTGTCATCGCTGTCTTGCACTCGATTAGGGTGGCGTTATCATTTTTCTGTACCCAGTCCATAAACTCGCGGGTCAGGTCTTCATTATTATATACCTGACAGTAATTGGAGCCGTAGTCGATAGCTGCACTGCATTCAAAACCGGCTTCCGTACCTCGAACTAATGCTTCGATGCGTGATTTAATTTTTTGCATTGATTCCATAGACAGCGTTCGGATGGTTCCTTCTAGCCGTGCTTTTTCGGCGATGATGTTCTGTTTGGTGCCGCCTTCAATTTTACCGATGGTGATTACTGCCGAATCAAGCGGATCGATGTTGCGAGAGACGATGCTTTGTAGCTGTGTCGCCAGATGGGCTGCCGCGATAACCATATCGTTCGCTGTATGGGGAAAGGCTGCATGCCCTCCTTTGCCGGTGAGATCAATAAATAGCTCCGATGTGTTGGCGAAGAGGATGCCCGGCTTCAACGCGACCGTGCCAACCGGGTACTCAGGCGCAATATGCAAGGCGAATATTGCATCCGGACGCCATTCATGAAATTCTTCGCTCGCAAGCATCGGCTGTGCACCGCCTGGCCCTTCTTCTGCAGGCTGAAAGATGAAAACTAAGTCGTCTTTCACTTGATTATGGACGAAGTGAGTTAGCACGCCGAGACCGATCGACATATGCATATCATGACCGCAGGCATGCATAAAACCGGGATGGGTCGAGCGGAATTCATAGGAGGTTTCTTCAGATATGGGGAGTCCATCCATATCAGCACGGTATCCCAGGCACTTGCTTGGGTTGGAGCCCTTTATCTTCACTAGGATGCCGGTCCGCCATGTTTTGATTTCTATCCGCTCCTGTGGCAATGTAGCCAGGTAATCCAGCAGAAAGCGCTGCGTTTTGAATTCGGCGAATCCAGGCTCGGGAATTTTGTGAAGCTCTCGTCGGATTTCAATAAATGGTTTTGCGTTTATACTCATGAATTATCACCTCTTAATCCATTAAGAAAAACCGGCGCTCGACCAATGCTTGTCCTGGCCGAGCGCCGGTTTTGTACTGTCATTACAGTTGGCGAAGCTCTTGCTTGATTTCTGTTTTAGACTTTGTTTTCTCGTCGATTGTTTTGATAACGCGAGCAGGGGTTCCTGCTACTACGCTGTTCGACGGAACGTCTTCGATAACTACCGCGCCTGCAGCGACAACGGAGCCTTGGCCTACGCGCACACCTTCTAGGATGACCGCATTGGCGCCTACCACGACATCGTCCTCAATAATAACTGGCTGTGCGGACGGTGGTTCGATAACACCCGCAATAACTGCACCTGCGCCGATATGGCAATTTTTTCCAATCGTGCCACGGCCACCTACAACTACATTCATGTCGATCATCGTGCCTTCGCCGATGACTGCTCCGATATTAATTGATGCACCCATCATGATTACGGCATTGTTACCAATTTCGACCTGGTCACGGATAATAGCACCCGGCTCGATGCGCGCTTGGATGTTTTTCATATCCAGCAGCGGAATAGCAGAGTTGCGGCGGTCATTTTCCACCACGTAATCTTCGATTTTTGCTTTATTTTCTTCCAAAGTTGCCTGGATTTCTTTCCAATCACCGAACAGTACCCCTACATTTCCTGTAATGAAGGATTTGGTATTGGCTCCGAAGTCGATGCCCTCGATATCCCCTTTAATATGTACTTTAACCGGAGTTTTTTTCTCGCTTTTTTGGATAAATTCGATAATTTCTTGTGCGTTCATTTCTTTCATGAATCCCTTATCTCCTTTCTTGCCTGCTTCCATGCATCAAAAATGCAACGGGAGCGTTAGCTCCTCATTGCCTTCCATTATAACATCTTGTTTTAGGGAGTTAAACGGGTAAAGGAAAAAAGCTCTGCGGCTGGATATGGACATAGTATGCTTTCGATTATTTCTTCCATACTATAAAAAAACACAATATGAGGTGAAGAAGATGCATCAACCGTTTGATATTACACTTACACACAGACTCGCTGACCAATTGGTGGAGTGCGCTACAAGCTTGAAAGAAAAAGCGCAATCTCCTGATCAGGTACAGCAACATCTCGTTCGTCTGACTTCTATCATGGACAGCCTACACTCGCTCTCGCACGAAGCGGAAGAAGCCGGCATGAATCCGATTAATGATCGTGGAGATATAAGGTAGCAGAAAGCACTCCAGTGCAGTGCTTCATTAAATTGTCCATGTTTGTTCATTAAGAGAAGGTAAGGAATTTTGCAAAAGCATTATTAAGGCTTCCCTTTTTTCTATTGTTACGGTTAAAATAAAAAGTTGTACATATATCCACAATTCTGATACTTTTACGGAGGTTTTCGGGAAAAAGGAGGAGACCATGAAGCCATTTACATCTTTAGGAACGAGCATCATTTTGCGTCTGGAAATGGACGTGCGTAAAGTGAATTTTGTTGATATAGCGACAGCAGTAGGTAAAGCGAACGGTGATATCGTAGCGATGGACGTTGTACAGTCATCCAATGAAGTTACGGTACGCGATTATACAATTAATACGAAAAGCAGACCACAAATAGATGACGTAATCAATAATATCGAAGCATTACCAGGCGTAGAAATTATCACGGTATCGGACCGTACCTTCCTGAGCCATATTGGCGGGAAAATTGAAGTGCGTGCTACACGTCCGATTCAAAACCGGGAAGACTTGTCTCGTGTCTACACTCCAGGTGTAGCCAGTGTGTGTGAAGCGATTGCGAAGGATCAGTCTAAAGCGTACAAGCTGACCATTAAAAGCAATACAGTCGCTATCGTAAGCGATGGTACAGCAGTGCTCGGCCTCGGTGATATCGGTCCTTACGCGGCGATGCCGGTAATGGAAGGGAAAGCGATGCTATTCAAGCAATTGGCAAAGGTAGACGGGTTCCCGATATGCTTGGATACGAAGGATACGGAAGAAATTATTGAAACGATCGTGCGTATGGCACCAGCGTTTGGCGGTATTAATTTGGAAGATATCTCGGCACCGCGTTGCTTTGAAATTGAAAAAGCATTGCGTGAGCGTTTAGACATCCCAGTATTTCATGATGATCAGCACGGTACAGCAGTCGTTATTCTGGCCGGTTTGTTGAATGCGCTGAAGATTGTCGGCAAGGATATCAAGGACTGCAAAATTGTCGTAACCGGCATGGGTGCCGCAGGCGTATCTTGCACTAAAATTCTGCTGAGTGCCGGCGCTAAACAGGTCATCGGTGTAGATCGCGATGGTATCCTGTCCCGCTCTGTTACGTATGAAAATCCGATCTGGGAAGAAGTTTCGAATATTACCAATCCTGATAATCTTCAAGGTGAATTAAAGGATGCTCTGATAGGTGCTGACGTATTTATCGGCGTGTCACGCGGTAATATTCTATCCAAAGAAATGGTGCAGACAATGGCGAAGGATCCAATCGTATTCGCCATGGCTAACCCGAATCCGGAAATCGATCCTGAAGAGGCGGCTGGTGTAGTGCGCGTTCTTGCTACCGGTCGTTCTGATTATCCGAATCAAATTAATAACGTGCTATGCTTCCCGGGTATTTTCCGTGGCGCGTTCGATTGTCGGGCTACGGATATTAATGAAGAGATGAAAGTCGCGGCTGCACACGCCATCGCTTCCATTATCAGTGAGGAAGAATTGAATGAACAGTACATCATTCCGAGCGTCTTTAATGATCGGGTCGTGAAGAATGTACGGGATGCTGTTGTCAATGCGGCAATCAAAACTGGTGTTGCCCGTAAAGTACCACGCGATAAGCGCAAGAAAAAAACTGCGGAGTAATCAGTAGTTGCGGAAAAACGCTTCGTTTTTTAAAACGAGGCGTTTTTTATTGGGGTTTTTGTTTGTGTATAGGATAAAGAGAGCAGCTTTCCGTATTACAGAAGCGACATCCGGGAATAAAAGGCATTTTCTTGAGCCACACACCCATATCGTTATATAACTTAGTAAATAATGAACGAGTAAATTCGTCATGAAGAAGCTGTACACCATATTCATAAGTGGAGGGTTTTAATAGAGAAGAGTTGCGCCAAACAATCTTTCCGGACAGAGTAATAAGATTATCCATAATCCGGGTTTGAAATTTTAATAAGAGATTTTCGCTTACCGGAAAGCGGAGAGAAGAGATGAAGCGTAATCCATGAATCGACACGTCCTTGATGCAGATTTCTACCCTGCCAGAGGAAACGCTTTGTTTGTTGATAGAACTAATCGTTAGTTCAGAACAAAGAGGAATTTCGAATACCTGTCGTTCTTCTTTTCTTCGGTTCAAATGACGGACACTTATCACCGTTATTCGTTTTATTTTGTGAAGATGGAAGGTCTTTAGACCAATAACAGTATATCGTTTTCTCGGAATAAAAGGAATTAACCTAATGAATAAATATATAACATAACCTGTGATTTATAGTTCTATAGAATTGTGTATTGAAACTAAAATCCCTTCCTTTTTTTAATGAAAAAGAAGGGAAGGGAGAAACTATTTTTGAATTTGTATTACAATCTTTCCGATGTTTTTGTTATTTTCCATATAGGTATGCGCTTCTTGTATTTGTTCCAAATCCCAGACAGAATCAATGATAGGTTTCAGTCGTCCGTCTGCAAAGCGCGGCATGGCGAACTCGACGAATTCCTTCGTTAGAGCGATTTTGTCCTTCACAGAACGGGAACGCAATGCTGTGCCGATAACTTGTAGTCGCCGGCTCAGAAGCTGACCTAGATTGAACTCGGGGACTTTACTGCCGCCCATCGTGCCAATGATAATAAGTCTTCCATCTATAGCTAGGCAGGAAAGGTTCTGTTCCCAGTATGAGGCGCCGATAAAATCAAGAATGATGTTCACACCCTGTCCATCGGTCGCCTCCTTAACCTTAGGCTTAAACGGACCTTCTTTATAGTCGATCGCCAGGCTGGCCCCTAAATCTAGGCATGTTCTGCGCTTTTCTTCGCTTCCGGCCGTTACAATCGATGTGCCTCCCGCTTCCCGTACCAATTGGATGGCAGCTGTGCCTACCCCACTAGCACCTGCATGAATAAGTACGGTGTGGTCCTTTCTTAGGCCACCGAGCCAGAATAGATTTAGATATGCTGTTAAGAATACCTCAGGGATTGCAGCTGCTTGTACGAACGAAAAATGGTCTGGAATCCGAATGGCCATGTCGGCTGGAATGGTCACTCTCTCTGCATATCCACCGCCTGGCAAAAGGGCACAGACACGATCACCAGGTTTGAAGCCTGTTGTATTTTTGCCTGCTTTTTCGACGACACCAGCCATCTCAAGGCCCATGATATCAGAAGCACCCTTCGGTGGAGGATAGAGGCCGCGTTTCTGGAGAAGGTCTGCACGGTTCAGAGCAGTTGCTTGAACGCTAACAAGCAATTCATCATCACCCATGATAGGTTCATCTGATTCCCCGATATATAGGCGGTGGGTGTTTTCTTCTACAAGTACAGCTTTCATGCTATTCCCTCCTTGTAAAAAGTGTATTTCAAATGACAAGCCTGCCATTACTTATGATATCGTATGAGAGAAGATAAAGGAAAGGGCGGAGACGTAATGGATGCATCTCTGAAGAACTTGCAGATCGTCTTGCATGAAGAATTAGAAAAGAGACTTGAAGAAGTGCGGCACTTGCGCAAAGAAGAGAACGAACATTATGCGCTGTGGAAAGATACTGTTACGGGAGAACATTATGTTCGGTATGTTCAACATCATCTCAACTTAATGGAAGGGGGGATTGAGGAAGTATTTGACCATCTACTCCCGGTCGATACGGATGATGTCCTTGCCATTGTCCTCGATGAACAGGATTATACGTATCCAGAGAGGTGGACGAAAACATATTTGCGTGGCAGCGATAAGGATGCGTATGTGTGGTTTGATCCGTCAGGCTTATCAGAGGACTTGAACGATGACACAAAAGGAAAAGAAATCTCAGAAATGCTTGACGTGTTTAAACAGGAGAAGAAATTTGATGATGAATCGATTCGTAAACTGCTTAGCCAGATCGATGATATGTTAGATGATAAAGAGTAAGTAGCCAAAGGGACGGGACAAGGTTCCAGTGAAATAAATAAGAAAAACTCGCAGGCTTCACCGCTTGTTCTTTCTTAATCCATTAAAAAAAGGAGGGTTCTTCCATAAGGAAGCCCTCCTTTTCTGTTCGATTATACGCTTGCTTTTGCTTCTGCGGCGATTTGACGCAGAACAGTTTGCAGAATACCGCCATTGCGGTAGTACTTAATGTCAACCGCACTGTCCAGACGAACACATACATCAAATTCGAATGTTGTGCCGTCCTGACGAGTTGCTGTTACTTTAATTGTTTGACCTGGTTTGATATCGTCGTTTAACTCAGGGATATCGAAAGTCTCATTACCTGTAATACCCAGGCTGTCAGCGCTAGTACCATCAGCGAATTGCAACGGTAGCACGCCCATGCCTACCAGGTTGCTACGGTGAATACGCTCGAAGCTTTCCGCGATAACCGCTTTAACGCCCAGAAGGAATGTTCCTTTTGCAGCCCAGTCACGGGAGCTTCCTGTACCATACTCTTTACCAGCAATAACGACCAGCGGAGTGCCGGATTCCTGATATTTCATGGCTGCATCGTAGATTGGCATTACTTCACCAGTTGGTAGGTAAGTCGTTACTCCACCTTCTGTACCCGGAGCCATTTTGTTGCGGATACGAATATTGGCAAATGTACCGCGCATCATAATCTCGTGGTTACCACGACGAGAACCATAAGAGTTAAAGTCTTTGCGTTCTACGCCATGTTCAGCCAGATATACGCCAGCCGGGCTAGCAGGAGCGATGTTACCCGCAGGTGAGATGTGATCCGTTGTTACGGAGTCGCCAAGCAGAGCCAGAGTTTTCGCACCCATAATTTCTTCGATTTTTCCAGCTTCGGCACCGAGACCGGAGAAGAATGGCGGATGTGCAATATAAGTGGATTTTGCATCCCACTCATACAGCTGGCCTTCTGGGAAGTCGATTTCGTTCCAGCGTGGATTAGCTGTGAATACATTTCCATATTCTTCTTCGAACATTTCCGGCTTCACCGCTGCATTGATGGCTTCACGAATTTCTTCGTTTGTCGGCCAGATGTCTTTCAGATATACCGGTTGACCGTCTTTGCCTGTACCGATTGGTTCGGTTGTCAAATCGATATCTACCGTACCTGCTAGTGCATATGCGACAACAAGCGGAGGAGAAGCAAGGTAGTTCGCTTTCACCTGTGCGTGCACACGACCTTCGAAGTTACGGTTACCAGACAGAACAGATGTTACCGTTAAGTCGTTTTCTGCGATCGCATTACCCACTTCTTCCGGCAGCGGACCGCTGTTACCGATACAAGTTGCACAGCCATAGCCCGCGATATAGAAGCCAAGCTTTTCAAGCGATGTTAATAAGTTAGCTTTTTCCAGATATTGTGTAACAACACGGGAACCTGGAGTTAAGCTGGATTTTACATATTCAGGTTTTACTAATCCTTTTTCAACGGCTTTCTTGGCTACAAGGCCCGCACCCAGCATTACGCTTGGATTGGAAGTGTTCGTACAGCTAGTAATTGCTGCAATAACAACCGCACCAGTACCAAACTCGGATGTTTTACCGTTTTTATGTGTAACAGAAACTTTTTTGCTGATTTGCGCATCATCAAGACCGAAACCGCCTTTATCGATCGGAGTACGCAGTGCATCGTTGAACGCTTCCTTCATGGCAGTCAGTTCGATACGGTCTTGCGGACGCTTCGGACCTGCAAGAGTAGGAACGATAGAGCCGAGGTCGAGCTCCAGTGTTTCAGAGAACACAGGGTCCGGAGTATCATCTGTACGGAAGATACCTTGTTCTTGGTAGTATGCTTTAACAAGTGCCACTTGCTCTTCGCTACGGCCTGTTGCGCGCAGGAAGGTCAGAGTTTCTTCATCAACCGGGAAGAAGCCGATTGTTGCACCGTATTCAGGGGCCATGTTAGCAACGGTTGCGCGGTCCGCCAGGCTGATATTGCTCAGGCCAGGGCCATAGAATTCGACAAATTTGCCAACTACGCCTTTCTTACGGAGAATGTTGGTTACTGTTAGTGCAAGGTCAGTCGCTGTTGCGCCCTCTGGCAGTGTACCTGTCAGTTTAAAACCGACAACTTCAGGTGTTACGAAATACAAAGGTTGACCAAGCATACCTGCTTCCGCTTCGATACCGCCAACACCCCAGCCGACAACGCCCAAACCGTTGATCATGGTAGTGTGAGAGTCGGTACCAACAAGGGAATCTGGGAATACTTCAAGCTGACCGTCTACTTCTTTTGTAGCCGCAACGGATGCCAGGTACTCCAGGTTTACCTGGTGAACGATACCAGTTGCCGGAGGAACGGCACGGAAGTTATTGAACGCCGTCTGCGCCCAACGCAGGAAACGATAACGTTCTGCATTGCGTTCGAATTCGAGGTCCATATTATTTTGCAGGGCGTTCGGATTGCCGAAGTCATCTACCATAACAGAGTGGTCGATAACGAGGTCAACCGGAACGAGCGGGTTGATGCGTTCAGGATTACCGCCCATTTCTTTCATTGCCAGACGCATAGCAGCAAGGTCAACAACCGCCGGTACGCCGGTGAAGTCTTGTAATACGATACGGGCAGGTGTGAACGGAATTTCTTGATTCGGATCACGTTCTTCCGTCCAAGTCGCAATTTTTTTCACATGGTCTTCCGTAATCGCTACGCCATCGAATTGACGTACTGCCGCTTCAAGCAAAACTTTAATGGAGAAAGGAAGTTTAGAAATCGGACCAAGTCCTTTATCTTCCAAAGCTTTAAGGGAATAGTAGGCATAGTTTTTGTCGCCCACTTGCAAAGATGAACGTACAGAGAAGTTATCTTTCTTTGCCAAGTTGAAGACCTCCTTCGTGTTTCATTAACGGTTTCATCAAGTGAAACTGCGTTTCTGTTTTCGATAATATTATATCGCTTTTTTTGTATAACGTACATACATTTTTACAATTTTTTTCGAATGAGTGATGATAGTTTACGAGATAAATAGTAATAAGTTATAATGTCACATATTGCAACACGGTTTCGCCAAATGAAACTTATAGTAAATAGGAAGGTGAACAGAAGAAATGGAGTCTTCCGATAATAAAATGACCGTTCGGGCAGTCGATCGTGCCATGGATATTCTGTTATGTTTTATTGATGAAAAAGAGCTAACACTTACTGAAATTTCCCATAAAGTAGGACTAAACAAAAGCACTGTGTATCGACTATTGGGATCATTGGAGAACAAGGATTTTCTTGCGCGTAATCCAGATACGGAGAAATATCAGCTCGGCTTTCGAGTCTGGCAGTTATCGGCAAATCTCCCTCAAGGGGGCGATCCAGGGACGATCCTGCTGCCAGAGATGGTCCGGCTCAGGGATCTGGTGGGAGAGACGATTAGCCTATACGTCCGAAATGAGAACGAGCGCATACGCATACAAGCGGTAGAGAGTAATGAAACCATCCGCAGAGTAGCTCCGATTGGAGCACATTTACCGCTTTCAGTAGGTGCTTCGAGTAAAGTATTGGTAGCATATGCGCCGCCTGAAACTCAAAAAGCAATTCTTTCCGACCCGTCGTGGCCTTCTTTTGTTGATAAACAAACGTACATGGAACAACTCGAAGAAATTCGTACAAATGGATATGCGACCAGCTCGGAGGAGCGCGAGCAGGGAGCTGCAGCAGTTGCTGTTCCGTTATTTAATCGAAGGGGCCATCTGGTGGCCGCATTATCAGTGTCGGGTCCGTCTAATCGGCTCACGCTGGAGAGGATGAAGGAGAATCTTCCCTATGTCATGGTAGCAGCGAAACGTATGGGAAGCATGTTAAAATAAAAAGAAGAGGTAGGAAAGGAGGGTGTTCATGGAAAAGGCGTATGAACTTGCTCTAACACCTTTGCAAATAGAGGTGTTGCTGGATTCGGTTCGTGGGTTTGTGGATAATAAGAAGTTACTCCATGTACCGGTGGCTGGAGAAGAGGTTGTTGGTTTACCGCTCACGGAAGAAGCTTTAGCATGGTTGCTTAACGCATGTGGTCAGACAGACGGGAAGCATAATATTATGGTACAGCTTACCCCTGCGGACGATGAGCGGACAAAAGTAACCGTCCGCTGTCCGGCGGACGGCGAAATATTTACATATGAAGTTTTGCTGGAAGAGTTTGACGAGCAATAGGGTAGGACAACAAGAATTATTTGAGAAGAACTATTTTATGTGTAAAGAAGGTAACGTATTATGTGGCTTTTGGCGGCATTAATCACGGCAGGGTGCTTCGGGCTGAATAATACGATTTTTAAGTGGGGCACCTCCCGGGGATTATCGAAGATTAATATTCAATTCTTCTTTTATTTTGCGGCTTTCTTGATTATTATAAGTGCGGGAATAGCGTCTCATTCGCTTCATCCTAATCTTACATCTATTATGCTTGGTGGCATCATCGGTATATTGAATGCGAATGGTAATATCCAGATGTCGCGTGCATTTGAAAAAGGGCCGGCCAGCCTAACATCTCCGTTGATTGCAGCGAATGCGATATTTCCTGTTCTGGCCGCCGGAGTCATTTTTCATGAGCAGATTCCCTATCTGCACTGGCTTGGAATTTTATGCATGATGGGTTCTGCTGTAGTCATACAATATACACCGGGAACGAAGAGCAATACGGAATATTTGCCTTGGCTTGGCCGCGTAGTGTTTGCGTTCTTCTCTTTTGGTTTACTCGGTGTACTGATGAAGCAGTCTTCTTACTTACAGATTAGCTCGATGGATATGCTCGCGGCGATGTATGGAGGAGGTACCCTGTATCTGGCTATCTGGATGGGTCGGGAACGGGTCCGATTGCAGGAAGCTAAAATTGGTGCGCTGGTAGGTATCCTGAGCACGGTTGGCTTCAGTTGTTACTTCTATGCGCTTAAGACCGGTGTGGCTAGTATTGTTTTCCCGGTTGTCAGCTTAAATTGCCTAGTTGTCGTACTAGCCGGGTGTTATTTGTTTAAAGAAAAACTAAAGCTGTATCAGATATGTGGTATATGTACGGCTTTACTTGGATTGGTTCTGACAAAAATATAGTACGCTTGATGAGTTAAAAGTCACCCTTATTTAAGAAGGGTGATTTTTATTTTTTTACAACTTATTTTTCTCTCTGGTAAAACAAACATAGGATGTATAGCATGATAGTCATTACTCGACAGGAAATGTATTTGGGTACTATTATCCAAAGAAAGAATTTTTTGTATGTTTTTAGTAGTGAATCTAATATCCTGTGTTAAAATTTAGAGGGGGCTAGCGGTTATAAAGAAAAGACCAAGAAGGTAGGGTTTACTTGTGAAAAAAATGCACATCAGCTCTGTAAAGCCAGGAGATAAAATAGCAAGGACGATTCTTTCAGAAACAGGTCATGTTCTTTTAGGCGCAGGTCTCGAATTGAGCCAGCGTTATATCGATCGTTTAAAAAACATGGGAATTGATATCGTTTACATTGAGGATAAAAATACGGACGATATTGTGCCTGAGGATGTTATTAGCGATATAACTCGACGCAAAGCGGTAGAGACAGTATATAAGACGATGACCAGCCTTATGGATCAGCCGAAGGTGAAAGGGAGGGCGGCTGTGCCGGATATGGGAAAAGAGTTTCGGAATATATTCGGCGATATTATCGGAGATTTAAGCGGAAGGAAAGAAGTGCTAGTTAATTTGGTTAATCTTCATTCGCTTGACGGGTATTTGTTCCATCACTCGGTTAACGTAGCTGTGCTCGCAGGAATTATAGGCTTGGCTAAAGGGTATAATCGCAACCAATTGCTCGATCTGGGGGTAGGAGCGTTGCTATTCGATATCGGTATGACTATGCTGCCGAAGGATTTGTGGAACAAGAAAGGAGCCCTTAATCCGGAGGAACGTGTAAGGATTGAGAATCATACGGAAGATGGATTTAACCTTCTTCGTTATCAGTATGATATCTCACTGCTGTCTGCGCATTGTGCGCTGCAGCATCATGAGCGGTATGACGGATCGGGATATCCTCGCAAACTGGAGAAAAAGCAAATTCATGAATACGCCCAGATTGTCGGCATGGCTGATGTATACGACGCTCTAACATCACACCGCTCCTATCGTCAGCATTATACGCCGAATGAAGCGACGGAATATTTGTTTGCCTCAGGGAATACATTATTTGCCCTGGACCTCGTTCGTCTTTTCGTTAAGTATGTTGCCGTATATCCGGTTGCATCTACTGTTGTGTTGAATACCGGACAAGTCGGGGTCGTTTCCTATGTTGATCCGGAAGCCGTTCACAGGCCGACAGTGCGCATCGTTCAGGAACGTGACGGCACCGTTCTAAGCTCTCCATATGAGATGGATTTACGAAACCATAACAACATTATCATTACAAGAACGCTCTAATAATTATAATTTAACTATTGACTCTTTTCCGGCATTGTTTAATAATAAGAAAAATAAAAACTACATTCTTTCTTATCAAGAGTAGGCTGAGGGACTGGCCCGATGACGCCCGGCAACCGGTATGTATTCATATACGGTGCCAATTCCAGCAGGATTTGTATCCTGAAAGATAAGGGTGCCCGTGCTTTGACCGAACTCAGAGACCTCCTTCTTTCAGGAGGTCTTTTTTATTATTGGAAATTAGTGAAGTTGGAAGGGGACGATTGCGATGAATGAAACAGCGATAAAAAAGCTACCGATAGAAACTCAGTTGAAGAATAAGATTCTGATTATTGACGGAGCGATGGGAACGATGTTGCAGCAGGAAAACCTCGGTCCGATTGATTTCGGAGGAGAACAATATGAAGGTTGCAACGAAATACTGAACTTGACGCGACCCGACGTAATTCGCAGCATTCATGAGACATATCTGGAGGCAGGAGCCGATATTATTGAAACGAACACGTTCGGTGCGACATCAATTGTGTTGGCTGAATATGATATACCAGAGCGGGCAAGGGAGATTAATCTCACTGCCGCAAAGCTGGCATGCGAAGCGGTTGAAAAATATTCGACCCCGGAATGGCCTCGCTACGCAGCAGGTGCTATTGGACCGACCACTAAAACGTTGTCCGTAACTGGCGGTGTCACATTTGAGGAATTGGTAGAGTCGTATTATGAACAGGCGTTGGCATTAATTGAAGGTGGCGTTGATGTTCTGTTGCTTGAGACAGTACAGGATACCTTGAATGTCAAGGCGGGCGGCATCGGTATCCAACGTGCTTTTGAAAAGCTTGGCTATAAAGTTCCAGTTATGATTTCCGGTACGATTGAACCGATGGGAACAACACTTGCAGGTCAGAATATTGAAGCCTTCTATATATCGCTTGAACATTTGCAACCAATTTCTATGGGCCTAAACTGTGCAACGGGTCCGGAATTCATGCGTGATCACATTCGTACGCTATCCAATATGGCTGGTTGTGCGGTTAGCTGCTATCCGAATGCGGGTCTGCCGGATGAGGACGGACATTATCATGAATCGCCCCAGGCGCTGGCAACGAAGCTGGCCGGCTTCGCCGAGCAAGGATGGCTTAACGTAGCGGGCGGCTGCTGTGGAACAACGCCTGAGCATATTAGAGCCATTGCAGAGAAGCTGAAGGAATATAAGCCGCGTCAGCCACAGGGGTTGCATACACATGCCGTCTCCGGCATTGAACCTGTGTATCTTGAGCAGGATAACAGACCGCTTATGGTAGGCGAGCGTACGAACGTTATCGGTTCCAAAAAGTTCCGTGACCTTATCAAATCAGGAAAATATGAAGAAGCGTCAGAGATTGCACGTGCCCAGGTAAAACGAGGGGCTCACATTATCGATGTTTGTCTTGCCGATCCTGACCGTGATGAAGTAGAGGATATGGAGGCATTCTTGCAATTTGTCGTGCGCAAGGTGAAAGTGCCGCTTATGATTGATTCTACCGATCCGAAGGTCATTGCATTAGCTTTGAAATACTCACAGGGAAAAGCGATTATTAACTCTATTAACCTTGAAGATGGCGAAGAGCGCTTCGAGGAAGTGGCTCCATTGCTTCGAAAGTTCGGCGGTGCGGTTGTCGTTGGTACGATTGATGAGCAAGGAATGGCCGTTACGAGGGAGCGGAAACTTGAAGTTGCCGAGCGTTCATATGAGCTACTTGTAGGCAAGTACGGTCTTTCTCCGCGAGATTTAATTTTTGATCCGCTAGTGTTTCCAGTGGGCACAGGAGATGAAGCGTACATCGGATCGGCAAAAGAGACAGTGGAGGGCATTCGATTAATCAAAGAAAAGCTTCCTGAGTGTCAGACGATTCTCGGGGTGAGTAACGTGTCCTTCGGTCTGCCAGCAACCGGTCGGGAAGTGCTGAACGCAGTATATTTATATCACTGTACGAAAGCTGGACTTGACTATGCAATTGTCAATACAGAAAAGCTGCAGCGATTTGCTTCTATCCCGGAAGGGGAGCGCAAGATGGCGGAAGCGTTGCTGTTCGATACGACTGACGAAACACTGGCGGAATTTACGGCATTCTATCGTGAGAAAAAGGTAGAGAATGTTGAAGAAGTCTCCAACCTGACTTTAGAAGAGCGGCTGGCTCATTATGTAGTTGAAGGAACGAAGGAAGGGCTTATCCCAGACTTGGAAGAGGCGCTTACGAAATATGCTCCGCTCGATATTATCAATGGACCACTAATGACAGGGATGGATGAAGTCGGAAGACTGTTTAATGATAACCAACTTATCGTTGCAGAGGTGCTGCAGAGCGCGGAAGTAATGAAAGCTGCAGTTGCTCATTTAGAGCCGCGTATGGAGAAGTCGGAGACAGCCGCCAAAGGTACAGTCATGCTGGCTACGGTGAAAGGGGATGTGCATGATATCGGTAAAAACCTTGTGGAAATCATCCTTGGCAACAATGGCTACAAAATCGTCAATTTGGGCATTAAGGTTCCGCCAGAGCAGTTGATCGATGCTTGCCGCAAGGAAATGCCCGATATTATTGGATTGTCCGGTCTGCTCGTCAAATCTGCACAGCAGATGGTAACGACAGCCCAAGATTTGAAAGCTGTCGGTATCGATGTACCAATACTGGTCGGTGGCGCGGCGTTAACTCGTAAGTTTACTGATAATCGTATCGCACCGGAATATGATGGTCTTGTGCTTTATTCCAAAGACGCAATGAACGGATTGGATATGGCTAACAAACTGATGAATCCGAAGTTAAGAGACGAACTGGAGAAAACGGTTGCTCAAGCAAAAGAAGAGCGGCAGGTTGCCGTAACTGAAGAAGTAGTGGAAGCATCGACGGAGTCGGCTGTACCGGAACGCTCCTCTGTAAGTGTAGATGTACCGGTATTTACGCCACCAGATTTCGAACGGCATATTCTGCGCGATTATCCGCTTGCGCACCTGCAGCCGTATGTGAACCTGCGCATGCTGCTCGGCAAACATTTAGGGATACGCGGTAATGTAGATGCGTTGCTCACTGCAGGTGACCCCAAGACGATTGAATTGAAAGAAATCGTCGATGAATTATTAACAGAAGCGAAGGAGAACGGACTGCTAAAAGCGAACGGGATGTACCGCTTTTTCCCGGCACAGTCCAAAGGAAATGAGATTTATATTTATGATCCGGCGGATCAGAGTAAGATTCTTAAAACATTCTTATTCCCGCGTCAGAAAAAAGAACCATACCTTTGTCTTGCTGATTTCGTGAAACCAGTAGAGAGTGGTGTGATGGATTATGTAGCATTCTTGGTCGTGACCGCAGGCCAGGGTGTACGTGAAAAAGCGGAGGAGTGGAAAGAGCGGGGAGATTACCTCCGTTCACATGTGTTACAGGCGCTGGCGCTTGAACTGGCCGAAGCGTTCGCAGAGCGCACGCATCATATGCTGCGGGATATGTGGGGCTTCCCGGACTCGGCAGAGATGACGATGCTGGAACGCTTTGGAGCTCGTTATCAAGGGATTCGCGTATCGTTTGGTTACCCGGCTTGTCCGGATTTGGAAGATCAGAAGCTGTTGTTTGATTTATTAGGGCCAGAAGACATCGGCATACATTTGACCGAAGGTTGTATGATGGAACCAGAAGCCTCGGTTTCGGCTATGGTGTTCTCTCATCCGGAAGCCCGCTACTTCAACGTCGGGGAATAAATGAAGAAAGGAGAGAATGTCCATGCCACAAGAAAACATAAAGACGTATCTGAAAGATAATTTGCTGATTGGCGATGGCGCAATGGCGACATGGCTCTATAGGTTGGGTGTTCCGATTGGTGTCTGTTATGAAGAGCTGAATTTATCGAATCCCGAGATCATCGGAACGGTTCATCGCTCGTATTATGAAGTTGGAGCGCGATTTATACAGACTAACACATATGGGGCGCATCGGGATGCGCTAGCTAGACACGGTTTGCAAGATCAGGTCCAACGTATTAACCGTTCAGCGGTACAGGTAGCCCGGCGGGCAGTCGGAGACGATGCGTATGTAGTCGGCGGCATCGGTTCAATTAATGCAGGACGTGTACGGAATATGGAACAGATAGGCACATATGGCGACCAGTATGAGGAGCAGGCTTCAGCTCTACTGTTGGAAAATGTGGATGCGATTCTCCTTGAGACGTTCCTTGATGTGGATGAATTGTTGTTAGCACTTGACGTTATTCGTCCGCTAACCGATCTGCCGATTATCGCCCAGCTTGCGACGATTGAAGTCGGACGAACACGTGATGGTCATACGTTGACCCGTGCGTTCGCAGAGCTAGTGAAAGCCGGGGCTGATATAGTCGGTTTGAACTGTCGAATGGGCCCAGCGGAGGTTCTACGCTCGATTGAGGGGGCGGTTGTGCCGGAAGACACTCCATTGTCGGTCTTTCCAAATGCCGGCCGGCTTGCAATGTCGGATGGCGAATACTCATATGCTTCGGTTCCGCAATATTTTGGGGATAGTGCGCTGCGTTTCCGCGCTCAAGGCGCGCGTCTTATCGGTGGCTGCTGTGGAACAACACCTGAACATATCCGCATGATGGCACAGGTGCTTGCAGAGCGTGAGCCGCTTCCGCGGGTGAATCCCGAAGTGCAAATCGAAGAAGCACAGACCCCGATTCGCGTTGTTCCTCCGGTTCGGCCGAAGGGGATTGTAGACACAGTAACACAGCGTCATACTGTGATCGTTGAGCTGGATCCGCCACGTGATCTGGATACGGAGAAGTTCCTTCAGGGAACGGCGGAGTTACGCGATGCAGGCGCTGATGCGATTACGTTGGCAGATAATTCCCTGGCGACGACACGTATGAGCAATCTGGCGCTCGGTTCGATTATGAAAACAAAACTCAGTGCCGAACCTCTGCTGCATATCGCCTGCCGCGATCGTAACTTAATCGGGCAGCAGTCGCACCTGATGGGACTACATGCGCTCGGTATTAACCAAGTGCTAGTTATTACAGGTGACCCGGCGAGGTTCGGAGATTTGCCAGGTGCAAGCTCCGTGTTTGATGTCTCTTCTTTTGATTTAATCCGCATGATTAAACAATTGAATGAAGGCTACTCATTCTCTGGAAAGCCGCTTCAGCAGCGGGCGAATTTCGTGGTGGGCGCGGCATTCAACCCGCATGTGCGCCAGTTTGATGCAGCGCTGCGTCGTCTGGAAAAGAAGGTAGAGGCCGGTGCTGACTATATTATGACACAGCCGGTATATGATCAGGAGACGATTGAGCTAATTTACCAAGGAACGAAGCATCTCAACATTCCGATTTTTATCGGAATTATGCCGCTGACCAGTTCGCGTAATGCAGAATTCCTTCATAACGAGGTGCCAGGCATTAAGCTCTCGGATGAAGCGCGAAAGCGAATGAGCCGGTATGAACCAGGAGAAGAAGCCCGCCGTGAAGGAATATCAATTGCCCGCGAGCTGGTTGATATGGCGATGGATCGTTTTAAAGGCATTTATTTAATTACACCGTTCTTCTATTATCAGATGACAGCAGAGTTAACCAGATATATACATGAGCAGTCTAACCTTGGATTATCGGCACAAAAATAAAGAAAAGCGGAGAACGGCCTTGGGCTATGTCTCCGTTTTTCTGTTATCGTTTATTTTCATTTTGTTTGTGCAAGCTCTTTTAAGTATTCGCAAATGGTCAGGAGACCCTTGTCGAAGTTTTCAAGATGGAAGTGTTCATTCGGTGCGTGAAAATTTTCGCTTGGCAGACCGAAGCCCATCAATATGACGGGCACATTCAGCAGACGGCCAAAGCCTTCCACGATAGGGATAGACCCGCCCATTCTTGTTAGCACAGGTGTTGCTTCGTATGCTTTCTCGTACGCACGCATGGCTGCCTGAATGAAAGGATGGTTATACGGAATCTGGAACGGGCGGCCGGTATCCATACGGGTAATATTGACTTGGACGCCCGGCGGCGTATGTTCTTGTATGTGCTTCTCAATTATATCTTGAATTTCTTGCGGGTCCTGATCGGCAACTAGGCGGCAGGATAGCTTGGCGTGTGCCTCGGATGGCAATACCGTTTTGATGCCCTCTCCTTGGAATCCGCCGTACATTCCGTTAATCTCCAGTGTAGGTCGGGACCAGGTGCGTTCTAAGAAGCTATAGCCTGCTTCGCCGTATAGTTCGCCTACATTTAACTCTTTCTTAAGCGCTTCTTCATCGTAGTGCAAATCCTGGAATGCCTGCCTCTCCTCATTCGTGAGCGGCTGCACTTTGTCATAGAACCCTTCGATTGCTACTCTCCCTGTTTCGTCATGCATGGAGGCGAGAATGGCTGCAAGGGCATGCAACGGATTGGCGACCCCGCCACCGTAAATGCCGGAGTGTAAATCTCCGGTTGCCGCCTTTACATCAATCTGCATCGCGCATAATCCTCGCAGACCATAGCAAATGGCTGGTTTACCTTTCTCCAACATCGGTGTATCAGAGATAACAAGTACATCTGCTGCCAGCAAATCTTTATGTTGTTCCACGAATGGCTCCAGTGTTGGGCTGCCGACTTCCTCTTCTCCTTCAATGCAGAACTTTATATTGACCGGTAGCTTGCCTTCCGTTTTCAGCAACGCTTCCGCGGCTTTAATATGCATGAAAACTTGACCTTTATCATCGGTCGCACCACGCGCATATATTTTTTCGTCACGAATATCAGGTTCAAACGGCGGTGTCTGCCATAACTCAAGCGGATCGACCGGCTGTACATCATAATGCCCGTACACCAGTGCCGTAATATCGCTGTCCGCATGTAACCAGTCAGCGTATACAATCGGATTGCCCTCGGTCGGCATCATTTTTACATTTTCTAATCCAGCTGCCTGTAGGGCATCCACAAGCCATTCCGCAGCGCGTTTAATATCCGGCTTATTGGCGGAAAGTGCGCTGATGCTTGGAATGCTCAATAATTCCTTCATTTCTTTAAGGTGGGTATCCCGGTGGTTTTTAAAGTAGGTACGATAGGCGTTATTCATGCCTGCTCATCCTTCCCTTCCTCTTCGTTTTTTGCGATCTGTTATGTATTTAGCTTAGTACATGCCTGCTGATTTTTCAAAGCATGCAAAAGAAAGCGAAGTGGAATCCTAATAGAAAAAGGGGGGTGTCACTATGGACGTACGTCTCGGATACGTTGCCATGAGCGTGCATGTAACGAACGCTTCGCCTTCTAAGACAATGACCGCCAAACAATTTATAGGCATTATGGACCGGGAAGCAGGGCTTCGGAAACTGGAGCGGATCACTCAGGAAAATCTGAGAAATTGTTTGCGTCTGCTTTATCACAATAGGGCGTATGACATTACATTCTTCCGTCTTTCATCCAAGTTGATTCCACTTGTCGGCCATGAGCTTACGGAGGGCTGGGAGTATCGTAGTCATCTCGAAGCCGAGTTTCGTACGCTTGGTGATGTGGCCGCTAAAGATGGAGTGCGCCTCGACTTTCATCCAGATCACTTTGTCGTGCTTAATACGCCACGTAAGAATGTGCTTCAGGTATCACTCGATACACTTAAGCATCATATATGGATGCTTAAGGCGCTAGGCATCCAGCCAAATCATCGCTGTGTTCTGCATGTAGGGGGAGCGTATAAAGATAAAGGAAAAGCCATTCGGCAATTCATTAAAAACTGGGAGCTTGTACCGGAAGAAATAAAGGGAAGTCTGTTGCTGGAAAATGATGATAAAGTGTTCACTGCAAAAGAGACACTGGAATTATGTGAAGCGTTGGGGGTACCGATGGTGCTCGACATTCATCATCATCGTTGCAACTATGAAGAGAACGAGGAAGAGATCGAAGCGCTTTTGCCTCGTATTATTGACACATGGAAAGACTCTCCGCTTCCGGTCAAGATGCATATTTCCAGTCCGCGCAGCGAGAAGGATAGACGAAGCCATGCTGATTATGTTACACCTGAAGATATGTTTCCTTTTCTACGTCAGGTCGCCAATTATACTGATCAGCTTGACATGATGGTGGAAGCGAAGAAGAAAGATGATGCGCTTTTTCGCCTGATGGAATGGGTAAATAAGCAGGGGGAGAAAGAACAAATTCGTTCGCTAAACGGAGCAAGTTTTAGGATCCATTAAAAAAATGTGTTTTCTTTTTTACTAAAATCCAAAAGCACCATATAATAAAGGTAAGAATAGGACAAAATGAGACGGTTTTCTGACCGTACCTCTACGTTTTCCAGAATTGACAGGAAGATTCGCTGCGAGGTGATAGGCAATGATTATCGGTAAGGTCATTATCGTGGAAGGGAAAACTGATAAGAAACGTCTGGAGAAAGTTATCGCGGAGCCTGTGGAAATTATCTGCACACACGGAACACTAAGCACAAGAAAGCTGGAGGACATCCATTACCGTACCGGTGATTCAGATGTGTATATCTTTGTTGATGAAGATGCGTCTGGCAAAAAGCTGCGTTCCCAACTGAAGCATGAATTCCCGAATGCATATCATCTATATACACGAAGGAGCTATACGGAGATTGCCCGTACGCCATATGAATATTTAATGAAAATTCTGCGTGACGCCCATATTGAAGTAAATAAGGCCGTCATTTTGTAAGCAGTAAAGGAGTAGTGGAAACATCAATGATAGAACAGATTCAGAGTCGGATAAGTCAGCGAACTTTTAATTTGTTTGGGTTCGCCCCGCTCATGCGCGCGGCGGTTATGATTCCGCTGGTAGAGAAAGAAGGCAAGTTACACGTACTATTCGAAGTAAGAGCCCAAACTTTGAAGCGGCAGCCCGGGGAGATATGCTTCCCGGGTGGAAAAATCGACGAGACCGATGAAAACGAGCAAGCAGCGGCCGTTCGCGAAACATGCGAGGAATTGGGGCTGAAGGAAGAAAATATTCAGGTTATCGAAAGTCTGGGGATTTTGATACCTCCCTATTCATCTTCCATTTATTCCTTTGTGGGTAAAATACATGACCATGAAAAAATTACCCCAAACCAGGACGAGGTGGACGAGGTATTTTATGTGCCGCTTGATTTCTTTCTGGAAAAAGAACCGGATATTCATTACATTCATCTTGCAGTAAAACCCGAAGAAAATTTCCCGTTCGAGCTCATTCCGCAGGGAAAGGATTACAAATGGCGCAGTGCAAGACTCCCGGAATTTTTCTATCAATATGACGGAAAGATTATATGGGGGTTAACAGCGCGCATTCTCTATGAGTTTATTTCGCTAGTAAAATAATAGTGAACAAAAATAGAAGAAAGTGTGTCAAATATATGAAATTTGGGTATGGATAAAGACAACTCAATGCCTGTACTTTTTTCACTTCTATCAAGCATTCTCAGCGCTTCCATACATAATTTTACCGAGCGTCGCATATGTTCAAAACACTATACAAACCAGATGAAAATTGATAACATTTATATGGTATTTACCATGTAGATGTTATTTCTTATATCTAAAATTTTTTTCGTTTGTTCTGCTGACCTCTAGAACAAATGATAGAAGAAAGGAGTGTATTGTGTGGATTTTAGTTGGTTGTTTCCCCCGGCCATTAATGATATGGCGAAGCAGGTCGATTCCTTGTTCTGGTTTATCGCATCTATTGCCGTCTTCATCTTTGTCCTGGTTGAAATGCTTTTATTTATCTTCCTCGTTCGTTACAGAAGAAAAAGACCGGACAAACAAGGAATTGCGTTGCACGGGAACACAAAAATGGAAATCATTTGGACGCTCATACCAGCGCTCATTTTGGTTGCCATTGGAGTGTTTGGCTCGCAAATGACATACGCAATTCAGACCCCTCCGAAAGACGTGTACACGATTAATGTTACCGGTTACAAGTGGCGTTGGGATTTTGATTATCCGGAAGGCTTCAAGACTACGAATAAGCTAGTTATTCCGGAGGACAAAAGCGTCCTATTCAAGATTACGTCCGGTGATATTATTCACAGTTTCTGGATACCTTCGATGCGGCTTAAGCAGGACGCGGTACCTGGACGCCAAACGCAGTTTTGGACCGGCCCGTCCGAAAAGGGCGAATACCCAATTGTATGCGCAGAATATTGCGGGACAATGCACTCAATGATGTTAGCAAAACTTAACGTGGTAAGTACAGAGGAATTTGATAAATTTGTGCAATCCGGTGGTAAAGCCGGTGGTAGCGCAGCGGATGGCGCAGGCGGCGAAGGTCAGACGCTCGCTGAACAGAAAGGCTGTTTAAGCTGTCACGCTACCGATCAGAATAAGCTTGTCGGCCCGGGATGGGGCGGCATGTTTGGAAAAGACGTAAAGTTGTCTGATGGCAGTACAGTAAAGTACGATGAAAAATACATCATAGAATCCATCATAGATCCTGCAGCGAAAACTCCTGAAGGATATTCACCAATGCCGCCGCAGCAGGTAACAGAAGAAGAAGCCAAGGCCATTGCTGAATACATCAAAACCTTGAAATAGGGAGGAGTGGATCGCATGGGGACTGTTGCCACTGCCGATGTGAAAAAGCCGTCGTTTGTTAGAGACTGGCTGCTGACTGTTGACCATAAAAAAATCGGGATTATGTACGGCGTTGTCTGTTTGCTTTTCTTCTTTCTTGGGGGAGCAGCAGCATTGGTTATCCGTACTGAACTGTTGACACCCGGGATGCCGGACGTAGTGCCACAGGCCGATATGTTCAACCAGATGTTCACGATGCATGGCTCCATCATGATTTTTCTATTTATGATTCCGATGCTCACTGCGGCATTCGGGAATTATCTTGTTCCGATTATGATTGGAGCGCACGACATGGCGTTTCCGCGGATGAATAACCTGGCTTTCTGGCTGTTTGTGCTCGGCGGCCTTGTTTTTCTGAGCAGTCTTTACTTCGGGATGCCGGATATCGGCTGGACCGCGTATCCGCCTTATAGTATTGAGTCAGCTGGATTGGGCCTTGATATTTGGGTGTTAGGTGTCCATATTCTAGGTCTTTCCTCAATTCTCGGTGCGATAAACATTATCGTAACGGTATTTAATCTACGCGCGCCGGGTATGACGTTCAACCGTCTTCCGCTATATGTATGGTCTTCGCTTATTACGGCATTTATTCAGTTGTTCGGTACGCCGGCATTGGCTGGGGCGATTACGACACTGTTATTTGACCGGCATTTCGGAACGCATTTCTATGATGCTTCCGCAGGCGGCGACCCAATGCTATACCAGCATCTGTTCTGGTTTTATTCCCATCCGGCAGTGTATATTATGGTGCTTCCGGCGATGGGAATTGTGTCTGAAATTATTCCGGTATTTGCAAGAAAACCGATTTTCGGTTATCATGCGATTGCCTACTCATCCATAGCGATCGGTTTCCTAGGCTTTCTGGTTTGGGCTCACCATATGTTTGTGGCGGGCATGCCGCTTGCAACTGGGATTCCTTTTATGGTAACCTCGATGATTATCGCAGTGCCGTCAGCCATTAAAATTTTTAACTGGCTTGCTACATTGTGGAGGGGCTCGAACTGGTTTACTACGCCGATGCTATTCGTGACTGTTGGATTTATTGGGATGTTCACGATTGGCGGACTCGGCGGGATCTTCCTTGGCACGGTACCAGTTGACATTCATATGCATGACACGTACTTTGTCGTTGCCCACTTCCACTACGTACTATTTGGTGGAAGTATGATGGCAGTCCTTGGGGGTCTCTTCTACTGGTTACCGAAGATGACCGGCCGTATGTACAGTGAGAAGCTCGGTAAAACCGTGTTTTGGATGTATTTCGTCGGTACGAACCTAACGTTCTTCCCGATGCATTACATCGGTATGATGGGGATGCCACGCCGCGTATTCCAGTATGACCCGGCAAACGGCATGCAAATCGCCAACCAGATTGCGTCCTTCGGCTCGTATCTTGTTGGCGCAGCAGCAATCATGATGGTGGTTACAATTATCGTTTCTTTAAGAAGCGGGGCAAAAGCACCCGCAAATCCGTGGGGCGCACAAACGCTTGAGTGGACGGTGTCTTCACCGCCGCCTGAACACAATTTTATCGAAATGCCGTATGTAACCGCTCCGCCGTATGAATTCGGCGAAGCAGAAGAACAATATACGCCCAAAAAGTCATTTGGAGCGTAAAGAAGAGGTGTAACAATGGGATATCGCTTACCTTTCGTAACGACTATCGCCACCTTCCTGCTGTTGATTGCCGGAGCCCTCGTTGTAGGATTTGACGCTGGATTGGCATGCTCCGACTGGCCGTTGTGCAACGGGCATATTATCCCGCCCATGGAAGGGAAAATCATCATAGAATATACGCATCGCATGTTATCCACTGGAGTGGGGTTCCTTATGCTGGCCAATCTATATTTAGCGTGGCGCAAACGAAAGGAAAGCCCTATTGTGCTGAAGCTGGTTGTGCTCTCATTCGTTATGCTTTTATTCGTAGCAGTTCTTGGTGGAATTAATGTGTTGAAAAAGCTTCCGCCGGGATTCACAGCGATGGATACGAGCTTTGCTATTCTTCTATTCTCTACATTCGTTGTATTGACAGGGGTAACGCTGGCTAATGTTCGTAAAAAGCAAAACGAATTCAGGGAAGACAGACAGGTTCGCTCCATGTTCAAACCTGCTCTGATTGTTGCGATTGCGATATATGCAGACTATGTGCTGGGTGCCTTTATTAAACACAGCGATGCTGGTCAGGTATGGGTCAACGGCAAAACGTCGTTGTTGAATAACATTATTTCTACACCGGCTATCGCGACAACGCTGATGTATATACACGTGCTTGCTACTTTGCTTATCGTATTCTCATCCTTATGGCTTTTCTTCTATGCTCGTTTACGCAAGGTGTTGAAAGGTCAGGCAATTGCTATGCTAATCCTGCTGGCATTACAGCCGGTTACAGGTTTCGTTACGATCGTAACAGGGCTTGCCGTCGTTACAAATGTGATCCATATGGCTATTGCCGCCTTAATGATGGCTCTTGCGGCATTTATAGCTACAGAAGCAAAGCTTGGGGCGAATCTGCTCCATACGAATGACAAGAAAAGCAGCGCTGTATCCAGCAAGGAGCAATCTATCGTAAATCTTGGCTAATGCTATTATAAATGCAGGGGGGTTTTGAAATGGGTACGCCTATTTCTGAAAAAAATGTGTACGAAAATCCAGCCAGCCGCGTAATGGAACCGGGTCCGCTCTCTGAAGCGAAACCGAAGGGTGACTGGCGTGACTATGTATCAGTAACAAAGCTTGGTATTGTAGTATCTAACTTAATGTCATTGTTTGCGGGCGTCTGGCTTGCTGCTGATGGCCCGCTTCCGATACCAACGGTGCTTATGGCCATGTTAGGTTCCGCGCTTGTAATTATGTCAGGAACCTGCTTGAACAACTACATTGACCGTGATCTTGATCAGTTAATGGCGCGTACGAAGAACAGAGCGTTGCCGGAAGGAAGATTAAATCCGCAAACCGTTATGATTATGGGCTTTGTTTTCGGGATTGCGGGTACTATTATCCTGCTTCTTATCAATGCGCTGACGGCCGTTCTTGGGCTGGTAGGCCTGGTCTTCTACGTTGTTGTTTATACCATGTGGACAAAACGCACAACGACGCTAAATACGCTTGTGGGTGGTATTTCCGGCGCGATGCCGCCGATGATGGGTTATGCGGCGATTTCAGGTACAATCGACATGACTGCTTGGGTACTGTTCGGTATTCTATTTATCTGGCAATGCCCTCACTTCCTGGCGCTTGCGATGCGCCGTGCCGATGATTATCGTGCTGCAGGATTCCAGATGCTTCCAGCCGTTCGCGGCTTTGCAGTAACGAAGCGTCACATTCTTCGCTATACTGCAGCTTTGGTGCTTGTTTCCATCATGCTATATGCACTTGGTGAAGTCGGTATGGTATATCTAATCGGAATGTCTGTATTAGGCATCGGTTATGTGATTATTAATATGACAGGCTTTTTTGCTAAAGATGATATTAAGTTTGCCCGTAAATCGTTTGTTTATTCACTTGTATATTTGATGTTGTTTACGATATTAGTCTTGATTGACCGTGTGTAATTCCGCTTTATTAAAACGGGATTGAGGGGGTAGAGGCATGGCTGTGCATGCAGGAGAAGAGCACGTCCCTAAGAAAGGCATCAAAGACAGCGGCTTGTTGGGCGTATGGCTCGGCTTGATTTCCTTTACGTTTACGTTCGCCGTGTTTATCGTATCGAATGTCTACCTGCGCGGCTGGTCGCCGGATGTATTTAACGTTACGCTTCCGGCGAACGTGCAGGATTTGGTCAATTACAATGTTTTGCTGCTTGTGACACTTGGCGTGCTGACACTGGCAGGCGGCATTAGCTATAAGAAACGCAAGGATGGTATTGCATTCGGCTTGCTTGCATTAGCGATGATTGCAGCTATTGGCTATGTTGTGATTGACTGGTCCCTTATCCAGAGCTATCGGGCACTCGGCCCGGCAGCCTGGACCGCCTATGTGATTGTGCAAGCGATTATGGAAATTCTCGTTCTTATTTGCATCGTGCTCTACCTCCGTGCTTTTTACTTCAAGATGCGGAAGAACGAAAAGTCGTTGAATCGCTTTATCCCTGGGGCGACAGCAGTTTGGATGTATACGGTGATTATGGGTCTGTTTGTGTTTATCCAATGCGATTTAATCGAAATTGGGGAGTTTGCCGAATGGTGCGGAATTAAGCTTTCGCAGCTCGGCAAGCTATAACAGGGAGGGATAGACATGGGTATTATTTTATACGCGTTGGGATATGTCATATTTCCCTTTATCCTATTTTTCATCTTTATGTACCTTTCCAAGTTGACCACGAGGGAGTAGGATTGCACAGGAGGAGTTGGGGGAGCCATGGCTTCGTTTATGAAACGCTATTGGTTTATCGTTGTAGCCGGCACGTTAATTGCGGCGGTTCTCCTTACGATTGTTTATCAATTGTGGTGGGGGTCTAATAAGCTTCCGACGCTTGATCGGGCCCCTTCTTTTACAATGTCAGATATGTATGGAAAACCGGTTTCGTTGCGTGATTCCGATGGCAAAGTACGCCTTGTTTCTTTCCACTATACACATTGCCCGGACATATGCCAGGCCACGAACTTCAACTTAATCCGGGTTCAGCAGAAGTTGAAGGAGCAGGGGGTTCTAGGCGACAAGGCGTTGCTTATGACGATTACATTTGATCCAAAACGGGATACTGAGCAGATGCTGCAGAAATATACGGCATCCCAGGGGATCAAATCTGAAGGCTGGAGTTTTCTGCGTGGCACGCCTGAACAAACGGAGCAAGTCCTACAAGGATTTAAAGTGCTTGCTGAAGATCAGGGAAATGGAATTTTCATGCATTCAAACAATCTGTTCCTCGTGGATGGAAGCGAGAATATCCGTGCGATATATAAGATGGGAAGCAGTATGGATAACGAACAGATTGTCAAGGATATTCATAATTTGCTTGATGATTAATAAAAAACCTCTTATCTTGTGATAAGAGGTTTTTTATATGTAAAGCGAAGAGTATACTGATAAAGAAGGAAGGAGACAGGTTCCCATGCAATGGATTGAATATCAGCTTGTATTTCCGTCTGAGACAGATACCGAATCCGTTATGTACTTACTCGGGGAGAAGGGATTTGCGAACAGTTGGGTAGACGAGTCCGTAGAGATTCTTAGAATACCGGATGGCTACGATTACAAGGTTAAAGATACAGACGTTACGATTATTACATATGAATCAATTGAAGATGGAGTGGATATGGAAGAAGAGGCGGTACGCTCGCTTGCGACATTACAGCGTGAACTGGCTTCATTCGGTATGCGGGAGAGCAGCTGGCGAGAGCCGGATTTACAGCATGCGGATGATTGGAAAGCGCACTTTGACATTGAGGAAGTCTCAAATGAATTAGTACTAATTCCGACCTGGAAGCAGGAAGAAGCGGAAGGAAAGTATGGGCAAAAGTACCGGATGATATTTGAGCCGGGTGGTGCATTTGGTACTGGTAAGCATGGAACAACTCAAAGTTGTCTGCGCTTTATCGAACAGGTTGATGTAGAAGGAAAAAATATATTGGACGTTGGTGCAGGCTCTGGTATTTTATCCGTTTATTGCGAGATACGGGGAGCGGCATCTGTTCTGGCCGTGGATATCAATCCATCTTCACCATCTGAAATTGAATATCTCGCTTCACTGAATGGAGTAAGAGCTCCGGAAGTGTATGTGGGGGACGGCAATGCACTGCTTGGAGAATCATTGTATGATGTAATCTTAATCAACATTGGGGGAGAGGAAGCCATTCGTCAGGCTGATACATGTGTACATCTCGTTAAGAAGAACGGAAAGTTAATCGTCTCAGGCATCGTAGAGTGGGCTGAAGAGGATGTACGTCATGCCTACGAAGAAAGAGGCTGTGTGCTTGAACAGCGGCAAGTGGATGAGGAGTGGATTACTCTTATGTTCACGGCGGCCAAATGACACACCTATGGTTGCCCGATAAACGGAAAAGAGGAGGCTTTTCTTAGCAGAAGTCTCCTTTCTATAAAAGCTTGAAAAAAATGATTATGATGATTTACTGTTTCGATTCAACTGTTCTAGTTCCTCGTTTGTAGCGAACCGACAGCCGCCCACAATCGGGGTACGGCGCAAGCGAATGGACAGTAACTGCAACAGCGGAATTAATTCCGTATGAACATTGTTTTCGAGCGTGAATTTGACTCCGTATTCATACGTGTCTTTATCCCTAGGAGTTTTACGGACGATATAGCCAGGAAGCTGCAGATTGTTGTTTAGAATTTCCGTTTCGAACTCGAGGATGACTTGAGGCGTTGCTGGTAGCTTCACACTAGAGACGAAACGTAGGCCTCCAGGACTGATGTCTTCGATTAGTACCTGCGCTTTCCCGGTCTCGATGGCATTATTTTTGACTTGAATAATCGTAACATCGGAGCTAAGAGGGCGGGGAAGAGGCAAACGGAAAAATTGTCGACGATTCTGTCCTTCCAAGTTGTTCACATCCTTTCAACCTTTTCTTGACCAGGTAAGCTGCCCCGTGATATATTATTTCTACATTGATTTTGTATTATTTTATATGCTAACTGATTCTATTTTACCATTAAAATAGGCCAAATGTTCAATGTTTTTATTGCGGATGTGGCGGAATCGGCAGACGCGCTAGATTCAGGTTCTAGTGGTAGCAATACCGTGGGGGTTCAAGTCCCTTCATCCGCACCATTGAGTGTACGTGTGGTTTTTATACATATTCCTATTGAAGTCGCTGTATAAGCGGCTTTTTTTATGGTTAGGAAAGTATATATCGCTTTACTGTTGTAAAATGATATATACTTTCCTTCCTTTTGTAAGCAAAGAAAAAATCGCGAGGCGTTGCCAAACGTTGCTTTTTCGGTGTGGAGCTGTGCGGGGTGAAGGTCGAAGAAGAGTGGCAATTGTCTCCACCATAGAGATGCCCAGATGTTTTGCCACTCCGACCTTCGTGCCACACAGCGGCCGTTTCGCTTCTTTGCCGAAAAAGGACGAGCGAAAGCGCCCGCGAGTTTTTCTTAACGTAAATAAGGATACAGGTTATTCATTATATCCTATGTCCTACGCTTACTTTGCTGCCATGTATACGCTTAGGTTGAGGGGTGAAGATGAATATGGAACCATTTGAAGAGTTTTCTGATTTAATGGAGCTGGCTGATATGATTACGGAGCGGGTTGGCAATCCAATTACGATCGAAGATATGAATCACCATGTAATCGCTTACAGCACTCATGGAGATACGACAGACCCTGTGCGCATTCAAACGATTATGAATCGTAAGGTGCCGGATGAGGTACTCATCCGTTTCTGGAAAGACGGAATTATCCAAGCACTTATGCATAGTGATGAACCGGTGCGCATTCCGGCAGTAAAAGAAGTAGGGCTTAACAACCGTATTGCAGTATCTATTCGCCGTGGCCATGAAGTATTCGGCTATATCTGGGTGCAGGAAGCAGTGCGTCCGCTTGATGAGAAAGATTTTGAAGTATTAAAGCGGGCGGCTCGCCTCGCGCTCCCCCGTCTGCTGCACCGTAAAGACCGTCATACAAAACAGGAGGAGAAGAGGAACCAATTTTTCTGGCAACTGTTGTCACGAAGTGCCAACGAATCGGTAGATATTGAGAAGACAGCGCTCCAGCTGCGCCTTCATCTGCCGCCTGTAATGGTTGTACTCGTTTTGGAAGCGCATTGTTCTGATGCAAAATGGAATAACATGCAGAAAGAGCTTGCTTATCTATTAGGCAATCTTGGCGAGTTTTTTCCATTCAGGTATCTTACGCTTTGGACTTTTGATGATCGTCAACTTCTCGTATTAGCCGGATTGGACGAGCGGGAGCGGGAGAAGGCAGAAGAGGCAAGCAGAACATTCCTTCATCAGCTTCGTAAACGGCTGACACGCCGATTTGGTAGCGAGACAATGATGGCGGCTTACGGCGAGCCAGTTACTTCTCCCTCTGAAATTTGGCTTAGCTATCAGCAGGCACTGGAAGTTATGCAAATTAAAAAGGCGCTTCCGGACGAAATGAAGATGATCGAAGGATATCAGGAATTAGGAGCATACCGGCTGTTGCCAAAGCTCAAGCAATGGAACCAGCAGGTGAAGTATCGAAATTCCAAACTGGAGCGTTTATTGACGTATGATAAAGAAAATCAAGGAAACTTGCTTGAAACATTGGAAGTTTTTCTGGATAATACAGGAAAGGTTAACCAAACCGCCCGACAGTTGCATGTTCATCCTAACACGCTCGGATACCGTTTAAAGCGTATCTGTGAGGTTGGTGACATTGATCTGAACAATCCGCATGAGCGCATTATGCTCTTTTTAGACATTAAGCTGCGAAAATATAATGTATAAAATAATCTCTTCAATAAAAAGCATTCTTTTTCATTATTCTGGATAGCCTATATATAAATCGTAGGAAAGGTTTGTGAAACTACCATTTGTGGAAATCCACAAATAAGCAAAGAGAATTTTAAGCTTTCAGACAAAGAAAAGTTCATGAAAAAGTCATAAAATAGAATACACGCAGAGATTCATACGCTAGGACATGGATTAACAGTAGGTTCTTTACCGATTACAAGGAGGTTATAACAATGATTGTTGGCGTACCGAAGGAAATAAAAAACAATGAAAATCGCGTGGCAATTACACCTGCAGGCGTAGCCACTCTTGTACATGCCGGTCATGAGGTACTTGTAGAGACAGAAGCTGGAGTGGGAAGCGGTTTTACGAATGAGGAATACGTAAAAGAAGGCGCGAAAATTGTGCAAACCGCCAAAGAAGCGTGGTCGGCCGACATGGTCATGAAAGTAAAAGAACCGCTGGCGGAAGAATTCCAGTATTTCCGTGAAGGTCTTGTGCTCTTTACTTATTTGCATCTTGCTCCGGAACCGGCCTTGACGAAAGCGCTGGTGGAGAAGAAGGTCGTAGCGATTGCGTATGAAACGATCCAGTATGACAATGGTGCATTGCCGCTGTTGACGCCAATGAGCGAAGTAGCGGGCAGGATGTCTGTACAAATCGGTGCGCAATTCCTTGAGAAATCAAAAGGTGGTAAAGGGGTATTACTCGCTGGTGTTCCAGGTGTAGAAGCTGGTCGTGTAACGATTGTCGGCGGTGGTATCGTAGGTGCGAATGCGGCGAAAATCGCTCTCGGTATGGGTGCGAAAGTGACGTTGCTTGATATTAATCCAGAACGACTACGTCAGTTAGATGACCAGTTCCAGGGCCGTATTCAAACATTAATGTCTAATCCGTATAACATCGCAAAAGCTGTTAAGGAAGCGGATCTGCTCATTGGAGCCGTTCTTATTCCGGGAGCGCGTGCGCCTCGTCTTGTAACGGAAGCAATGGTAAAAGACATGGAACCGGGTTCCGTCATCGTTGACGTAGCTATCGATCAGGGCGGATCGATTGAGACAATTGACCGTATAACAACGCACAGTGAACCGACGTATGTAAAACATGGTGTACTTCATTATGCAGTAGCCAATATGCCGGGTGCTGTAGCCCGTACATCTACCATGGCATTGACTAATGTAACGGTACCGTACGCACTGCAAATCGCTAATAAAGGATATGTAAAGGCCTCTCTTGAAAGTCGTCCGCTGGCACGAGGCATTAACGTTATAGAAGGTAAAGTAACGTATAAAGCAGTAGCGGAAGCGCTCGGATATACGTATGTAGATGTTAACGATATTTTGAATAACGGTACAGTAGCCGTATAATATGCATATATAAGCAAAAGCACCCATATTGGGTGCTTTTGCTTATATAAATTACACTTGATATTTTGGCAGGGGAGTGTGGTTGGAAGGAGGCGATCCGGCAGAAGAAAGGCCAGCATGTCTTTTTCCGACCGCTCCCGCCCACCGCCCTTCCTTCTTTTCTTACCTCCCACCATAAACGTTTGTCGATTTATCAAATCAGATGTATATAGTATGTAAATCACGAAGATTTATACGCTTTTTTCATATTTCCATTATATATTTGCTACAGAAAATCTAATGCTAACAGACAGCTATGCCTTAAATTGTTTCACAATTCCTTCTAACTCCTCAGCCATCCTAGCCAGAGAAGTTGCCGTAGCAGAGACTTCCTCCATGGAAGCCAACTGTTCTTCTGTGCTGGCTGATACTTCACTAATACCTGCTGATACTTGTTCTACCGTTTGTGTTACCGAGCGAATTGAAGTCACGACTTGTGCTGTATTAGCTGTAATATGCTTCACGGAAGCGGAAACTTCGTGAACTTCATGATTTATTTTATTGATTGAGCCATAAATTTGTGTGAACGATTCTCCAGCAAGGGTTACAACGTCTATCCCTTTTTCTACTTCTTTGCGGCTGCTCTCCATTGACCGAAGGGCTGTTTCCATTTTGCCGCGAATTAACTGGATTAACTCCGTCACGCTGTTGGCTGAATTCGAAGACTGTTCAGCTAGCTTTCTTACCTCATCAGCCACAACAGCAAAACCGCGACCGTGTTCTCCGGCTCTGGCTGCCTCAATGGCTGCATTGAGAGCTAAGAGATTCGTTTGACTGGAGATATCTGTGATCAATTTCGCGAAATTATCGATTTGTTCCATGCTTTCATGCAAATGTCCAATAATATGCGAAAGTTCGGAGACCGATCCTTCTATAAAATTCATTTGCTGTACCGCTGTTCCGATCGCTTCGTTTCCTTTTGCAGCAATATCTGAGGTTTCTGCCATTGAAGCGGAGGTCGCATGGGTATGCTGGGCGATTTCTTGCAGCGTTTCAGACATACCAGTAATTGTCCCCGACATTCTTTCTACGTTCTTTGTTTCCTCTTCCGAGCTAGCTGCGATCTCTTGCACCGTAATCGAGATATGTTCCGTTGCTTTTGTGGTTTCATATGAGCTTGCCATAAGCTGTTCTGATGCGGCAGCCAGGCTTTCTACTTTTTCTCGTACCTGGTGAATGACAGATTGCAAAGACTCACTCATATGATTAAAGTGGCTTCCTAACTGCCCTAGCTCATCCTTGGATTTTAAATCTACTCTCTCTGTTAAATCACCGTTGCTGATTTTGTCTGAAGCAGTACTTAAGCGTTTAAGTGGTTTTGTAATGGATTGAATAACCCAATATGTTATAACAGTTCCTAATAGTAAGGAAAGAACGATGGTAAGAACTGTAGTAAGAAAAATGCCTTGAACGCCATTTTCAATCTCCGCAGTAGCAATCGTTCCTGCTATCTTCCATCCGGTAAGTTTATTCGTTGTGAAAACCGTTTCTTTTTCTTCGCTGTTCTCTATATAAGTGTACGCACCTGCATCTTTCTCAAATAACGTGCTCATAGTTTGTTCCTGGATAGGATCTCCGCTCTTTAAAGTCGGATGGACAATTATTTTCTTTGTTTGATCTAGAATAAAGGCATATCCCTGTTCACCGACTTTTGCTCGCTTTACAATGTCGCTCAAATTGGCAAGGTTTAAGTCAATACCAACGACTCCGCTTCCATCCTTCACCGGTTTTGCAATGCTTACTACCACTGCTTTTGTCGTGATATCGATATATGGTTCAGAAATGCTTGGCTTTTCTTTGTTCTGCATCGCTTTTTGATACCAGACTCGCTTACGCGGATCATAATCTGGCGGGAGTGTATCGTTTCCGTCTGAGATTAAGATCCCTGTTTCCGTACCAACATACGCCGAGGTGATTTCTGGATGCGCGTCCTGGAAACGGTGAATCATATCCATTAATTGAGGACTTTGTTTACCTGCATATAAACTTGCGGTAATAGACTGGGATAAAAAGTCCACGTTTTTTATTTCACTTTCAATCGTGCTATTAATTAATTCGTTAAGGAACTCTGTGCTGCTTTCAATAGAACTATCCATATCTCCCTGAATACGTGTTTTGGCAGTATGATAGGAAGATATGCCAATTACCAGGCTCGGAATTAATAATAATAAGATAAATGCTACTTGAAGCTTTCTTCCGACACCCGCTGCTACCCAGTTCATCATTTTCCTTCAAATCCTTTCAACACGGTATTTGCATCATACTGTCTATGATAAAAGCAGAGCTTTTTACCTATGTATTTATTATGAATATAGTAGTTTATAAATGTGTGAAAGCATAGTGTAAAAATTGCAACAAATACTACTTGATAAAATACAAGCCTATTTGAAATGTAGAAATAACAAAAGCACCCGGCATGGGTACTCTTGTTGTTCATTACGTGCTATTTATGCTCTGGATAATTAGGAATCAAACGTCTCACAGGCGGTTCCTTCTTCATGTTTAACATCAAGGCCGGAGATATCGATATGGCTGGCTATGCATCGGTCTCCCTGTCCCCAGTACTCACAGGAGTCCACGGTACAGCCAACGGCCACTTGAGGTGTTGTCTCATGTGGTGAGGATGCTTCATCGGTGGGGGCATTATCGTCCTGCCGCAATATGAATGTCTCGCACTTTGTTTCGTCAATCGAGGATGCTTCCCGGCCACCCTCGATATTTTTCACGACAATTTTATCGGCGCTACAAAGGTTTCCTTCGGCCCAATGCGTACAGTATTCAGCGGTACAAGTTACGTTTGTCATGCATATCCCTCCTTTTCTTGCTTTTACCACTCAATTTCTTAAGGAAAACGCTTGATATGTAAATCGTTTTTTTATAAAATATTAATTGTCTTTAATACGCTCCTATAGTTAAACGGTATAACAGACCACTCGTAATGGTCAGTTCGTGGTTCGATTCCGCGTGGGAGCATGAAGCTGAAACCCTTGATACTGCAGGGTTTTACAAAGAGAAAGACCGTCCTTGTGGGCGGTCTTTTTTAGTGTGTCTGAGTGCTATTAAAGACGGATAACAGGTAGTTGGTACGATAATCTGGTACCTGTTTCTGCCCTCATTGGTGCGCTATTGGTGGTGATAGCTTATACGCAGGTAGTTGCTAATTCTGTTTATTACAGAGTTGCTCAATGCTATGCGTAACAATAAAGATAAAAGGGATGAATACGGCTGCAAAGATGAATATGTAGAACGACAGAAAAATAATTTCAAACCTTCAAGAAAAGGAAATTGACCCTCATAATATGCTTTATTAATTACTTTCTTATTTTATTTCCCGATTGATTTTATTGAAAAATAAGAATTGTTTATGCCTAGAATAAGGTATATTATATTTTGCATAAGGAGGGAGTAAAGTGGGGAATTTCTATCTTTTTTTGTTGATGTCGATTGTGCTCATTATTTTACCTGGCCCAGATACGGGATTGGTTACACAAAATACAATTGCTCAAGGAAGAAGAGGCGGGGTTCAGACGGCGCTGGGGAGTATTTCAGGAGTTATCATTCATACCTTAGCTGCCGTAGTAGGGCTTTCCGCAATTATCGTTAAGTCGGCTTTTCTTTTTTCGATTTTTAAATATGTTGGAGCTTTCTACCTTATTTACTTAGGCATCATGTCATTATGGGCTATAAAGAAAAAAGGCATAGCCATAGAAGATAATAAAAGCGAAAAAAAGAACGCAAGCTTATCCGCTTTCCGCCAGGGCTTTCTTACGAATGTTCTTAATCCGAAGGTGGCTGTTTTCTTTCTTACTTTTCTGCCGCAATTTCTGGAGCCTAGGAGCAACACATTTTTACAATTCCTTATTATGGGGCTTACATATGCTGCACTCACTTTAATTTGGTTTTTAATGTATGTATATTTAATTCACTCTATTAACGTGTGGATGAAGAAGCCTTCTGTACAACGTGCTATTCAAGGTATATCTGGGATCGTCCTGTTAAGCTTTGGAATAAAGCTTGCCCTAGAGAGAAGACCATAATACTATATAAATTACATTTGATATTTTGACAGGGTAGCGTGGTTGGAAGTAGGTAATTCAGAAAAAGAAGAGGTTAGATGCGCCCTGCGATCCGGCAGAAGACAAGGCGGCGTGTCTTTTTCCGACCGCTCCCGCCCACCGCCCGTCCTTCTTTTCTTCCCTCTCACCACAAGAATGTGTCGATTTATCAAATCAGATGTATATAGAATCGTTTTTTCCTTATTCTGTGAATCATTCTATAGTTGTCTGAGGCTGAAGCGCTTTGCCGACTTGAAAAAACATCTTAACTAGGTCATAATAGTAGCAAGTGAATATGCCATGTTTTCTAGGGTTCCGCGATGCAATCATCGGTCTGGTCCAAGGGAAAACCACGGCATTGCCGTGTCACGGAGGGATAAAAGCCCGGGAGATATCTGTTGCAAAGGATATCTTTCGGGCTTTTTTATTTTCCTTTAGGGATATTGCACATAATAAATATAAGGAAGTGAGGAGAAGGGGAATGAATCTGGATTGGATAAAGGTGTTTATCGCCGCATTTTTTGAAGTGTTCTGGGTGATAGGTCTTAAGCATGCTTATGATGTATGGACCTGGATGGGGACAGCTATATCAATTTTTATTAGTTTTTATCTTATGATTATGGCTGGCGAGAAGTTGCCGGTCGGTACTGTGTATGCTGTTTTCGTTGGAATGGGGACGGCCGGAACAGTGTTTTCCGAGATTGTGTTTTTTGGTGAACCATTTAAATTGATGAAATTGCTTCTGATTCTTTTGCTGCTAGGCGGTGTCATTGGATTGAAGCTGGTGACCAAAGACAAAGAGTCAAACCCGGAAGGAGCTGAATCATAATGGCTTGGGTATACCTTATATTAGCGGGGATATTTGAAATGGTCGGTGTAGCCATGATTAATAAGTTGCACAGAGATCGAAATTGGCAGGCTCTTGTGCTGCTGCTCGCTGGATTTGGTGCAAGCTTCTTGTTTCTGGCGCTTGCGATGGAGACGCTACCAATGGGTACGGCTTATGCCGTATGGACAGGGATAGGGGCATCTGGAGGGGCTATTCTAGGCATGGTATGGTATGGGGAATCAAAGGAGTGGAGAAGGGTGTTATTTATTGCTGTAGTTCTTGGTGCAGCAATAGGACTAAAATTGATTTCCTAAATCAAGGGTGTTGATTATCCAGTACGATCCAGAATGAATAGCCACCACACCGTGCCCCAAACGGGCGTCGGTTCGTTCCCGTACGGAAGCGTAGAGGCCGCTTTTTGCCGGTCCGGACTTGACGTCATAAAGCGGCCGTGTTTCCTCATTACGAGAAAAAGACGAGGGAACACGCCGACGCGTGCATCTTCTTTCTTCCACCTTATGGATAATCAACAGATGTGACACTTTACATATGAATTTTAGTCGTTATCATATTCAGAATTGCTACTTTCGTTTGGTGACAGCTAAAAAGGATGGGAAAAATAAACAATGAAAAATAGACTTTGTATTACACCGTGCGGAGCGGCTAAAATATGGGACAGGTATCCTGAGCAGGGAGGCGTTCCAGCAAAGGAGGCGTATATTAGTGCCTTCGGAACCGCATGTCATACATATGCTGATACATTCTTCGACCACTGGGTTATTCTTTCGGCCAAGCATGGCTTTCTTTTCCCTACAGATATTGTTCCCGAAAACTACGACCTTGCATTTAACTCTGGTAGTCCGGATATTATTTCAACAGAAGAATTAAAACGGCAGGCGAAAGAAAAGGGATTGGATACTTTCGATGAACTTGTTATTGTGGCGGGCCGAAAGCATATAAAGGTCGTGCAAGAAGTATTCGGCAAAGATTGTATGTATCGCTTTCCTCTACAGGGCTGTAAAGGGATTGGATACATGTTGCAAAAGCTGAAAAAAGCTGTTAAAGAAAATAGAGAAATCGATTAGCCATAAGTATGTTATAGCGTTTCGAAAAGGCTTCCTATTGTACGAGAGGAGGCTTTTTTATATAATGTATATAAAGCTTATGGATTTAATCAGGTTAATAGATTTTGTGGGAACACATGCATATAGTACAGCAAAAGGGGGATACATCATGAAAGAACGCGAAGTGCAATTTAACCACATATTTGAACAATGGGCAAGTGAGTACGATCAGACGGTAGTTGATAGGGATGGTGAATATGCGGAGGTTTTCGAAGGATATGAACAAATCCTGCATAGGGTAGTACAAGAACTGAAGCTGCCAGTAGAAAGTCGGGTATTGGAAATCGGTGTTGGTACTGGCAATTTGACCCGATTGCTGCTTTCTAAAGAGTGGAAAGTATTCGGAATTGATCCTTCGCCGGATATGCGAAGCATAGCCTCTCAGAAACTACCGAATTTTACAATACAAGACGGTCATTTTCTGTCTGTACCAGAATCTGTCGGGCGGGTAGACGGTATCGTTAGTACGTATGCATTTCATCATCTTACGGATGAACAAAAAGCGCGTGCTATCCAGCAGCTAACTGATAGGCTGAACGATGATGGAATGATTGTATTTGCTGATACAGCCTATGCCGATGAAAAAGCGAAGCAGGCAATACATCAGAAGGTAAAGGAACAAAAAGCTTTTGCATTGCTAGAGGATTTGAGGACAGAATATTATCCACTAGTTTCAACCATGCAGCACATTTTTGAAGGGGCAGGATTAGATTTTGCTTCCCATCAGTTGAATAAATATGTCTGGTTGTTTTCTGGAAAAAAAACTGCTCGATAAGAGCGTTTTTTTTATGTAAGTTGGTTTCAAATCATTGAAAGTGTGGAAATGTACAAAAAATGTATTTAATTTGAGGAATACTTACATAAATAAGCGTAAAGTCCCTCGTGAAGCCTGGGAGTTTAAGATACATTTATAGAAGCGAATCCTGATTTTGTAGAGACAATAAAACTAGTCGTTCACTGTATACAATGACAGTGGAACTATATATTTTGGACGACAGGGGAAAGTGATATGGCAGTATACTTAGGTTATCTTGGACTTTTTCTAATTTCTTTTATCGTTCTGGGTATTTTTTATCATAACACAATGAGAAATAAGTTGCGTTCGCTATATTTTTTGTTCTTTGCTTTTACTACATATACCCTTCTTTGTAATTTATATTTTCACTTGCTTTTAGATGCCCACTTTCTGGTTTTCTACGCAGCGCAGGGTTGGTTTGTTTTCTCTTATTTGTTAAGAAGGGGAAAGAAGCAGCAAGCCCGTCCGTACCAAGAATCAATTCGGCCTCCGACTTCTTTCCCTGTAGAAAAGGAAAGAGAGTACGTAGCACAATAAAACAAAATTTCCATCAGAGGGGGATTTTCTTCATCCCCCTACTGATGGCTCGTTGTGCGTATCGGGTTCTTACTGCCTATTGGATTGGGATAAAACTGAATGGTATGGTTTGAAATATGGAAGCAGGAAATGTACCCTGCTTTTTTTTTGTGCCTGCTCTAAGAAGAATATGTGCTTTCGGTAAGCGGTTCTTCAGAAGAAGGGAGCTTTTTCTTTAGGAAGTGCAGATAGAGTACGAAGCCGAGCAACACGATTCCTACGGTTGCGATAGATACGGGGGCATTGACCTCAGCGCGGGTTGCACCCGTATAAATGCCCATGCCGAGCAACATCATCGTATTGTTGACAAAGTTCTGAACAGCGACCGCTTTACCCGTCCCGCTTATTCTGTGTCCTTCATCCTGTAGCACGGTATTCATCGGTACAATAAAGGCACCACCCATGAATCCAATGGCCATCAATACTGCAATAATAAGATAAAGATTGGAGACGAAAATAGATGCGATAACGATAAGAGCCATCATCAGTCCATACAAATAGGAACGATAATATTTATGTGCTGGAATCAAGTATGGCGTAGCCAGCGAGCCAATAATAATTCCAACGCCGGTCACTGCGACCAGCATCGAGATTTTATCCAGTGAAGTAATGCCGAACATTAACGGAATCCAGGCAATGAATGCGAAACGGAGAACCGTTGACGACATCCAGAATGAACAGGTGCCCACCAGCGAAAAACGACACTTCGGATTTGAGAAGAACAGTTTTACGTCTGAGATGAAATCCGAAAGCGCCCGGCTGTAGCGCAAGGATGAATTGCCCGGCATCCGTGGGATGGCGAGCGTTCCGGCCATAGAGATAAGATATAGACCGATACAGACAGCCATCGACCAGAATAGCGAATACTCCGCTAGCATCCCGCCAGCAACAGAGCCTGCGAGAATGGCGAATATCGTATAGCCCTCGATTTTACCGTTTGCTCTCAGTAAAGCGTCCTTAGTGTCCGTCAACTCAGGCAGAATACCGTATTTCGCAGGGCTGTAGGTCACGGCCCCGATGCCGACCACAAGGTAGCTGAATACGGGCGATATGCCAGTCATCAGCAGTAGAATACCGGCTGCTTTGACGATATTGCCTATAAGTAATACGTAGGATTTGGCGTTGCGGTCGGCGAATGGTCCGACAAACGGAGCACATACGACATATGCCAACAAAAACGCGGATTGAACCAGACCGATATAGAATCCTGGATAGTTTTCCTGACGCATAATCGCAAGTACGATAAAAATAATCATGTTGTCTGCGAACGCAGATAGAAATTGAGTAAAATAAAGGGCTTTAAGCGGTGCAACGCGCATGTTTTTCTTTCCTTTCTCAGGACTCCGCCCATTGTTTTAACGTAACGTAATCAACTTTGCCGCTGCCGAGCAGAGGCAGAGATTTAACATGCTGAATCTTTGACGGCAACAGGAGCGGCAGGAAACCTTGCCCCTGAAGGTACTCTTTTAGTATGTAGATTTTGGCATCCGGGTTGGTCGTATAGAGAATAATTTTCTCTCCCTTGCGGGTATCCGGTATACTAACGGCGGCCATGCTGTCATCTTGGAAGCAGCGGCCTGCCAATTGCTCGACAAGATTAAGCGAAACCATCTCGCCAGCGATTTTGGCGAATCGTTTCAAACGGGCGACGATGCGTATATAGCCATCTTCATCCAATTCTATAACGTCCCCGCAATCGTACCACTCTTCAGCGGGAATAAATCCTTTCCCATGCAATACGTAACCTTTCATCACATTAGGGCCTTTAACCAGTAGATTACCACCCGTTTCAATACCCTCAATGGGCTCGATTCGGCATTCAATATCAGGCAAGAATTGGCCTACCGTACCCCGTCGGTAGAAATGCGGGGTGTTCAGGGACAGGATAGGTGCAGTTTCAGTTGTACCATACCCTTCAAAGATACGGATGCCGAATTTATCGATCCACAAGTCGCGTACCTCATCTTTTAGCTTCTCTGCACCAGCGAATACGTAGCGGATGGAGTAGAAGTCATACGGATGCGCATATTTACCATAGCCGCCGAGAAACGTTGAGGTTCCGAAGAGGATGGTCACATCCTTATCGTATGCGATTTCCGGAATCAGCTTGTAATGCAATGGCGTTGGATACAGATAGACAGAGATACCGGTCAGCAGCGGCAGAAAGGTGCCCGCGGTTAAACCAAATGAGTGAAACATCGGCAGGGCATTCAAAATCTTATCTTTTGGCGTAACATCGATTACGCTTTTGACTTGCATAACATTAGCATGCAGATTAGCATGCGTGAGCACGACACCCTTCGGTTTATTTTCTGACCCGGAGGTGAACAAAATCAGTTCGCGTGGCCCGGGTTTCGCTTTCTTCTTAGCAACGAAGTCGGATATTGCCTGAATTTTCTCTTGAGAGCCGATAGATTGCTTCACATCTTCCAGATAAATAAAGCGAACTTTTTCTTTTAGCTCGGCAAGCTGGGGTTCAAGATTGCCTTTAGTAATAAATTCACGAGAAGTCAGCACAGTTTGAAGGCTTGCCGTCTCAGCGCATTCAGCGAGCGTCTGCCTGCCCATAGTGAAGTTGAGAATAACCGGTATTTTACCGCGCTGGAATAGCGCCAGCAAGGTAGCAACATGCCCGATGGAATTAGGTAGAAAAACACCGATGTTCTGCTCATCGCCGAGCAGTTTTTTGAACTTTCCAGCTAGGGCATAAGCAGCAGTAAGCAGTTTTTTATACGTAACGTTTTGCCCCGGATCTTCACAGATAGGCGAATGATAGCCGTTTATTTTGGCAGCGGCCAATACTTCATCAAATAGGTTGGCATTCGGTTTGTAGCTACTGCGGAAGAGTTCACGCTGCATGACTTTCAGGATTTGATAAGCAGCTTTTTCTTTTTGTACACGCAGTGGCGATTCGGGATTTGTATCGATTTGGTAAGAGTCTCCGATCCGTACCTTTATTTCAGGAAACATCTTCGTATTCATCTTATCTTGAAGATAGGAGAGCTTGGAGCGTTCCGGTCCTTCAATCGTAATCGGATAAATGCGTGCCCCGGTTTTCAGGGCAATATAGCCCATGCCGCTGTATATTTTCATCAGCCCGCCGGTGCGGGTAATCCGCCCTTCCGGAAAAATCACCAACGATGTACCATCGCGCACAAGACGAATCATCCGCCGGACGGATAGTGGGTTCATCGGATCTACTGTGATATGTCGGCGAAGCTTCAAAAGCGAAGCAAATTGCTTAGCGATGTCTGTATTCACGACAAAGCATACATCATCAGGAAGGTTCATGGCCAGCACAGCTGCATCCAGAAGAGAGGTATGATTTGGAGTAAGTAAGGCGGGTTCAGTAAAATCGACGGTGTCGAGACCCTTTATGGAGACCTTGAATAGCCCATTGGTCACCATGCGTAGCAGCGGATCGGCAATCGCCATCGGTTTCCCTCATTTCTTATTTTTTGTTTTAGAAAATTATACCAACCTCCATTTTATCCTACAATTGTTTTTGGTATGAGGGTCAAAAGTATGTAGTTTTTTATCGATTTTTGTAGGGTGCCATCGTGAACATAATGAACAAAATATTTACAAAATGAACAAAAATTGATTTCTGTTTTTTTGGAAAATAAAATAAAAATTGCCAATTGAAAACGTTTACCTAAAGAAAATGAATCAAAAGACTCATGGTAAACAGGCTATAAGAAACAAAAAAGAGAGGGAAAAGAATTGAAAAAGGTACTATCTTTATTCTTAACTATCATGATGATGGTCCTGCTTGCAGCCTGTGGTGGAGGCGGAGAGAAAAAGGCAGCAGACTCGAAACCAGTGGAAGGGGGCGGAGAAGAACAGAAAGACGCCATCGTGATTAAATTCTCGCACGTGACCTCGGCTGACAGCGTAAAAGGAAAAGCCGCGCAAAAATTCGCGGATCTGGCAGCCGAAAAAACAGGTGGGAAGGTAAAAGTAGAAGTGTATCCGTCTTCGCAATTATACGGTGACAAAGAAGAGTTGGATGCGCTCGTTTCAGGCAACGTACAAATGATTGCACCTTCCGTAACGAAGATGGTAAAGCTCGACCCGCGTTGGCAGTATGTAGACATGCCGTTCTTATTTAAGGATCGTGAGCACTCACTGAAATTCTTCCAGAGTGACCTGGCAAAGCAGTTATTAAACGGCGAGCAACTGGTTGGAAACGATATTATGGGACTTGCCTTCTGGGAGAATGGGTTTAAACAGTTCACCAACAACAAAAAGCCACTTAAAACCCCGGCAGATTTCAAAGGTCTGAAATTCCGGGCACAGGCTGGAAAAGTGCTAGAAGGACAGTTTAAAGCTCTGGATGCAGGTTCTGCCACGATTCCGTTTGGTGACACGTACGCTGCATTGCAGCAAGGTACGGTAGATGGACAGGAGAACACGTATAACAATATGGATACACAGAAATATCAGGAAGTGCAAAAGTATATGACGGTGAGCAACCATGGCCGTCTTGATTATGCTATCTTCGTAAACAAGCCGTTCTGGGATGGGATGCCGGAAGATGTTCGTACAAAAGTAGAGGAAGCGCTGAAAGAGGCGACTGAGTATGAATGGAAGCTTGCTGCTGAAGATAATGATAAGAGCTATGAAAATCTTAAGAATTCCGGGAAAATGCAGATTACAGAACTGACGGATGCTGAGCGCGCCGAGCTGGAAAAAGCGTTGCAACCGGTGTACGAGGAGTTCAAAAGCGTAATTACGCCTGAGTTAATCGATGGAATTAAAAATCTGAAATAGAACTAATGAGGGGGCACTATACCGTTAGTGCTCTTTCTTTTTCAAAGAAGGGGGAGAAGAGATGAAAAGCCTGAGAAAGGCGTGGGATTTATTCGAAGACATCGCTGCGGGTACATTTTTGTCTGTGGGGATTGCATTGATTTTTTATGGAGTAATGATGCGTTATGCGTTCAATGAACCGAAAGCTTGGGTAGAAGAAGTGGCTAACTATACGATTGTTTGGGGAGCGCTCTTGGGAGTACCGGTCGCGTTGCGTAATAATCACCATATTCAGGTGGATATGGTGTATGATAAGCTGCCGCGGGGAGCACAGCGTGCTGTAGATATCTTTGCGAGCGTTATGGGCGTCCTGTTTTGTATCTTCTTTACGTACTACGGCTATGTGCTGGTAGCCAAACGCTATGTATCTGGTATGGTATCGATGGATGTTGGTATTCCGATGTGGCTTGTCTATTTAATTCTTCCGATTTCCGGTATTATGTTTTTCTTTCGGTTTTTGGAGAAGCTGGTGCAGGCGTTGCGTGGAGAGAAGATTGTTAATACGGTAGATATGGTAGAACTGCCGAAAGAGAAGGAGGATGCGCCGCATGGTCCTCACGCTATTTAGTTCTTTCGTGATTATGATGTTGCTGCGGGTACCGATTGCGATTAGTCTGTCCCTAGCGACCGTATTTGTTCTTATGCAATCGGATTTTAACATGAATATGGTGCCACAGCGGATGTTCTCAGCGCTGGATTCGTTTCCTCTGATGGCGATTCCAGGCTTCGTATTGGCCGGGGTCATCCTGGCGCGCGGCGGCATCTCCAAGTATCTAATTGAAGCGCTGCGTACATGGGTTGGCCACTTGCCGGGTGGCTTGTCTGTTGTGACGATTCTTGCATGTATGGTATTTGCGGCGATTTCTGGCTCCAGTCCGGCAACGGCAGCTGCGATCGGATCGATTATGATTCCTGCGATGGTCAGTGCAGGATATGACAAGAAATACTCTATGGGCCTAGTCGCCGCCGCAGGTACGTTAGGCATTCTAATTCCACCAAGCATTCCGCTCATTATCTACGGTATTACAGCCGAAGAGTCAATCGGCAAGCTATTCATGGCTGGAGTCATTCCAGGTGTATTGTTGGGCGGAGTGCTCATCGTGTCTGCGATTTACTATGCCAAAAGAAATGGATACGGTAGCGATGAGAAATCTTCGGGGCAAGCAAGAATAAAAGCCTCTATTAAAGCGCTATGGGGAGCGCTTCTTCCAATTTTGATTCTAGGGAGTATCTATACCGGAGTGGCGACACCGACGGAATCAGCTGTTATCGCAGTCGTCTACGGTTTGATTGTATCTGTAGGTATTTATCGGGAGATGGGACTGAAAGATGTACGTCCGATTATGGTAGAGACGATTAACATTACCTCGATGATTTTTCTTATCATCGCCGCAGCTAGCTTGTTTGGTCTGTACCTGACTAATGAACAGGTACCACAAACAGTAGGGGCATGGATTGCAGAAAGTGATATGAATAAGTGGACGTTCTTCCTTATCGTCAATATTCTATTCTTTATTATGGGAACGTTCCTTGAGGCAGTATCTGTCATCTTGATTACGCTACCTATTTTACTTCCGATTATTAAACACCTGGGCATCGATCCGATTCATTTCGCGATTGTTATGACCGTAAACATGGAGTTGGCAATGATTACACCGCCGGTAGGCTTGAATTTATTCGTTGTAGGTGGAATTGCGAAGGAGAAACTGGAGGTTGTAGTAAGGGGAGTCATTCCGTTTATTATCCTGTTTATTGTTGTACTGGCATTCTTTGTTATGCTCCCGCAATTGTCTTTGTGGTTGCCGAACATGATGCAATAGCAAGACAGAAAAAGAAAATAGATGTCACTATAAGCGGATGTTCAAAAAGTCCGGGAAACAGAGCTGCGAATTTCTGCGTTGCGTTGCTCCTCCGCTGCTCACGTAGTCTCACCTACGCTCCGCTGCTCGGGCCTGCCGCGCCTTGAACTTCACGACTCTGTTTGTCCTCCTTTTTGAACACGCTCTATAAAGCGAGGAAGTGACATCTATTTTCTACTGAATCAGCTTGTTTGAAAAACTCGCGAACTCTTCTTATTTTAAAATCGAAAGAATGTAAGATACGAAAATAATCCAGATTAAGTCCAAACAAGCTAATACCATCGTCGTAATTGAGATTTGTAGAAAAAATGAATTGTGTGCGAGATATTTTTTGGCCGGCACAATCGTAGAGATAGCCAAAGCCATTCCGAGCAGTACCGTAACCCACTGTAGAACAATGAGTAGTGTGCTGTACGAAGTGAAGGATGAGAAGATAGAGAACAACGAAATTAGTAAAGAGCAAAAGACCAAGAGAAGACTGGTAATTGTTCTGGCGGATACTTTTCTTTCTATTAAATCCACGCGAGACATGATGTTTCTTCCCCCTTTTATAATATTGTTTTTTCTATCCTTACATTACCCCTTTATTTAACAACATAAAACAGATTATGGTATTGTTTTTGAAGGAAGAGAATAGGAGAGAAGAAGTGGATGAATTAAGAAAAAAGTCATAAAAAACAAGCGCCGGTTATCCCGATGCTTGTTCTTCTTCTTTATTCGATGCTACACCAGCTGTTAAGCAGAATCGCATCGCCTCTTCGACAGGTGTATCGATAAACGTTACGTTCTCCCGTGCATACAGGCGGAGTTCCCCGCTTACTTGGAGTGCATGCGGCATATAGACAGCGATATAATCCTTATCCAGTTGGAAAGCTGTAACATCTTCTGTGGTGAGAAATCCGATGCGTTTTCCGCCGTCTTCGTGTGTTACGAGCACGACCTGAGAGAATGCTCGTTTTTCACCAATAAGAGAGTGGATCGTATCTTTAACCATACTATAAACCGTTTTTAATCCCGGAAAGCGAGTAATCAATCGCTCCGTCCACATAAGCAGTTTGCGGCTGAGCCAGAGCTGACTGACAAACCCGATGAAAATAAGCAAACCTATTGTAACAACAATACCAAGCCCTGTGATAGTGGGCAAGTTCATAGATACAAGAAGCTTCTTGCCCAGGCTATCTACTAGCCTGAAAATATAAATCAAAATATAGATAGTAATCCCGATAGGTGCTACCACAAGCAGCCCATTCAAAAACAGTGTGACCAATCGTTTCATAATGTAAAATAAACGCTCCTTTTCACTCTTTCATGCTGAGTAATCATCCTATTCGAACGAAATGTAGAATAGCAAACCACTGGTAAGGTCTTATATAATAAGAAGTAAATAGAATGCGCGGTTATCATTGTTGTGACTCAATAATATACCATTCTGCGCTATAATTACACAATGATAACAAACTCTTGAGAAATTTGGGAAGAGTGAAGGAGAGAAGGGGCATGCGCCATGTTAGTTTAGATCATCTGGAGCCGGGGCAGGTTCTGGCAAAAAGCATCTATGCCAGCGACGGTCGGACGCTATTAAATCAAGGGGTATTGCTGACACCGGGTATGATTAATAAGTTATATCGTATTGGTGTAACCAAAATTTACATAAAAGATGACCGATTTGAAGACATCAAGGTAGAAGAGGTAGTTTCAGAAGAAACTCGTCGTGAAGCCATCTCTCAAGTATCTAATGTAATGGAATGTGTACAGGAAGGAAAAGACTTTGATACGACGTCAGTAGTAAAGACAATGACGAACGTAATCGATGAGATCTTAGCTCAGAAGGATGTATTACTGAATCTTGATGATATTCGTACAAAGGATAATCATCTCTTTATCCATTCATTGAATGTGTGTATCATGTCTACTGTTATCGGCGTAAGTCTTGGATATAGTATAAGCAAGCTGAAAGAACTGGCGCTTGGTGCTCTACTTCATGATATTGGTAAAGTAATGAAAGTTACAGATGACCCGCTCAGACGGTATACACAGGAAGGAAATCATCATGCCTGGATCGGTTTCAATATATTGCGTAAACGCCACGAACTCAGCCTGTCTAGCGCGCATATTGCTTTGCAGCATCACGAGCATGTAGATGGTACTGGAGAGCCGCGTAGTCTTAAAAGTATAGAGATTCACGAGTATGCAAAAATCGTGGCTGTAACGAATTTCTATGATAATCTGATTTCACCGCTTACCCCGGAGCCGACGCTGTTGCCGTATCAGGCAAGCGAGTACTTGATGGGACTGGCCGGCAAGAAGTTCGACCATGAAATTGTCATCCAGTTTTTGCGCTCTATCGCATTGTATCCTACAGGAAGCTCGGTACAGCTTAGCACGGGAGAAATCGGCGTGGTGGTAGGGCAGCATAAAGGTTTGCCGTCTCGTCCTGTGATTCGTGTATTCAAAGAAAGTCATTCTTCCGGCCGCGGAAAATTCGATTATGATGGTACTGAAGTCAAAGAAGTGGATTTAGGGAGGGAAACCACCCTGTTCATTGACTCGGTTCTAAAATCATAAGCCTATATAGACCACTGGAGTGCATCATCCAGTGGTTTTCGTATTTACAAAACTGCCGCGGAATTCTATACTTTTCAGAAAATAGAAACATTCATCCAGGGAAGGGGAAACAATGATGATAATTGATATTAAGAATGTAAGCTGGAAGCGTGATAAAACTTATATACTACAAGATATTACATGGTCTGTGCAACCAGGTGAACACTGGGTCATCATGGGATTGAACGGCTCCGGAAAAACGTCGCTGCTCAATATTATTAATGGATATATGTGGCCTACCAAAGGTGAGGTTAGTGTATTGGGCAAAAAGTTCGGTGAATATGATCTGCGTAAATTGCGTCAATCAATCGGCTGGGTCAGTACTTCTATGCAGGAAAAACTATATAAAAATGAGACGGTAGAAAACATTGTGTTAAGCGGAAAAGTTGCTTCGATGGGACTGCTGTATGAAGAGCAGCAGGCGGAAGATTACGAGAAGGCGTACTATTTGCTTAACCAAATGGGGTGCTGTGGCATGGAAAAGCGAATATACGAGAGTCTGTCACAGGGAGAGAAGCAGCGTGTACTTATTGCCAGGGCGCTGATGGCTTCGCCAAAGCTTCTGATTCTGGATGAACCGGCTACAGGACTGGATATTTTTGCACGTGAGCAGCTGTTGGAGCGAGTCCAAGATATGGGGAGCCAGCCAGGGGGACCGACGCTTATCTACGTATCACATCATGTTGAAGAGATTGTGCCTATTTTCCATCATGTATTGTTGTTGAAAAAAGGACGGATATATGGGGCTGGGAATACACAGGAGCTAATGACATCAGAGAACCTTTCAGAATTCTTCGGTACGGAAGTGGATGTTACATGGCGCAACAAACGGGCCTGGATGCAAGTGGGCAGCGTGTAATACATACTATAGGGAAAAGGAGAGAAAAGGATGTATGTGGACGAACTAAAAAAAATAATTGATGCCGATCGGGTTACTATAAATCCTACCATGCTAGAGCAGCACAGCAAGGATGAATCCTATCATACGCCATGCTTGCCGGATGCAGTAGTGTTTCCGAAAACGACGGAAGAAGTAAGTCGGATTGTTGCCTGGGCGAATGAACGTCATGTGCCCATTATTCCGTTCGGTGTTGCCTCCGGTATGGAGGGTCAGATTATTCCGCAACAAGGCGGCATATCGCTTGATTTTCAATTGATGAATCGTGTGCTTGAAGTGAAACCGCAGGATTTCCTGGTGCGCGTACAGCCGGGTGTAACCCGCATGCAGTTGAATAAAGAGTTGAAAAAGTACGGTTTGTTCTTCTCGGTAGATCCTGGAGCGGACGCAACAATCGGAGGAATGGCAGCTACGAATGCGAGCGGTACGACATCGGTACGCTATGGAATTATGAGGGATCAGGTGAGAGATATGGAGGTAGTACTCGCGGACGGACGGATTATCCATACGGGGAGTATGGCGGCAAAGTCTTCGTCAGGCTATCATCTGAACGGGATCTTCGTTGGTTCAGAAGGAACGCTTGGCGTATTTACCGAACTCACGCTTAAACTATATGGCATTCCAGAAGCGTCTGTAACGGCACGAGCAAGCTTTCCTACAGTAACAGATGCTGTGGCAGCCGCATGCGCGGTTATGGCAGCCGCGATTCCGGTAGCTCGTATGGAGCTAGTAGATGGCAGGTCTATTCAGCAAGTGAATAGGTATAAAGGAACAGGCTATCCCGAGCTTTCTACGCTGTTTTTTGAATTTCACGGCAATGAAGCAGGGCTTGCGCATGACCTTGCCTTTGCGCAGGAAATTGTCGGGGAGCACGGTTGCAGTGATTTCATATCCGAGACGGATTCACTCCGTCAGGCCGCGCTCTGGGAAGCGCGTCATCATCTTGCGTATGCGTTCCTTCACGGCTATCCCGGTAAAAAAGCGATGTCTACGGATGTTTGTCTCCCTCTATCCGAACTGGCAGGAGCTATCGGGCATGCGAGAGAGTTAATCGAGCAAAGCGGGATGGTCGGCGGTATTGTCGGTCATATAGGCGATGGAAATTTTCATTCTCTTCTTATGGTTCAACCGGATAGTTCGGCTGATATCGAACAAGCGGAAGCGATAAACGCACAGATTGTAAGCTATGCGTTAAGCCGGGGCGGTACGTGTACAGGGGAGCATGGGGTCGGCCTTGGCAAAGCGAAATATCAGCGTACGGAGCATGGCGCTGCATTGGATGTAATGTATGCAATGAAACAGATGCTCGATCCGAATAATATTTTGAATCCGGGTAAGATTTTTATCTTTTAATGCGTTGCAGCAATAGTGTATAATGAATTATCAGAAAAAAATAAAAAAATGGGGGAGTTTTATGAAACGCAAGACACGCATCACGAGTGTCTGTTTCCTGCTTCTATGCCTGCTGCTAGCCGCCTGTGGCAATACGCAGACGTCATCGGAACAAAAGCAGGAAGCAGGCGGAGAACAAAAAGCAGGACAAGCTAAAGAAAAAGTAAAAATAGGGATTACTCAACTTATTGAACATCCGTCCCTTGACGCTTCTCGTGAAGGGTTTATTAAAGCTTTGAAAGAGAATGGGTATGCTGATGCGGATATTGAATATCAATCCGCGCAAGGCGATCAGAGCACTGTCGCTTCCATTGCACAGAAATTTGTCGCTGATAAGAAAGACGCTGTTCTAGCGATTTCTACTCCGAGTGCGCAGGCGATGGTACAGGCGACGAAGAATACAGACATCCCGGTCTTCTTTACGGCCATTACTGATCCGATTAGCGCCAAGCTAGTGGATAACCTGGAGAAGCCAGGCAAGAATATTACCGGTTATTCTGATACGCATCCAGAAACGATTAATAAACTGGTTGCGCTGATTAAGGAATTGAAGCAGGATACAAAAAATGTAGGGATTATTTATAATTCAGGGGAAGCCAATTCTGTCGTAAACGTTGAGAATGCTAAAAAGGCACTTGCAGCGAATGGCATGAAAGCGGTAGAAGTCAATGTCAGCAACACGACGGAAGTAAAGCAAGCGGCTGAATCGCTGGTTGGCAAAGCGGACGTCATCTATGTACCGAAAGACAATACGGCAGTGGCAGCACTTAAAACTGTGGTGCAGGTAGCCGAGAAAAATAAAATTCCATTATTTGTGGGCGAGATGGACTCTGTACGTAATGGCGGATTTGCCGGATTCGGAGCCGATTACCAGGACCTTGGCTACCAAACAGGGCTTATGGCTGTAAAAGTACTGAATGGCGAAACAAAAGTAGGCGATTTACCGGTCGGATTCCCGAAAGAACTGCACCTTGGTGTTAACAAAGAAGCCGCCGCCAATGAAGGCATTGATTTTGAGAAAAGTAAGCCTATTATCGAGAAATACAATCCGATCTATTTTGAGAAAACCGAGAAGAAATAAGAAAAAGCAAAAAAGAAGACAGGAGCTGAACAAGCTCGGTCTTCTTTTTGTTTTCAAAAATTAATTTTGAATGTAAGGAAACCGGCTTTGCGCAGGGACTCGTAAATAATAACGAGTGCAGGGCCAAGGATGAGCCCAATAAACCCGAGTAACTGAAAGCCGATGTAGAGGCTGATTAAAGCAGCCAGAGCGCTAATGCCAAGACTTGAACCCAGTACTTTTGGCTCGATAATGCGACGGATAACCGTAATAACGATAAACAAGATAATCAAGCCTACCGCAAGATGCGAATTACCTGTCGCAAAGCTGTATATAGCCCATGGTACAAGAAATGAACCGGTGCCAAGAATCGGTAGAATATCAACAATAACAATGAGCAAAGAGAGTAGCAGGGCATATTTGACGCCCAGAATAAGTAATCCGGTGAGTGCCAATACATACGTAAGCAGGCTTAAAATTACCTGTGCACGTAAGAAGCCGACTGTGGCACGGAATAACTGAGTCATAACCAGCTCCACCTTTTCCCGGGCGGAATCGGTGAATAAATTCAGAAAATTACGGTGTAGGCGCGGCAAATCCAGGCTTATTAAGAACAATGCCACCATGTAGATAATAGCTACGATGAGGAACCCGGGAATTGTAGCTACACCTCCTAGCACAACCTTAGTGATGGCAGTTGCTGAATTGGTCGCCGAATTCTTGAGTGCTTCCATAATGTCCTGTATCGTTGTGTCAGTGTTAAATGGCAGGGTAACGGCATATGTTTCCCATTTCCACATATAATGTTCCAGGAATCCCATTACTTTTGAAGAAAAGGCGGGAAGCTTTTCCGCCACCTCTACGCTCTGTAAGATAAGTACCGAACCGAGCCGGTATCCGCCGAGACCGAATACGGCAAAAAACATGATGAACGTTAGCGTGACAGCCACCAGTCGATTCACATTCACCGTGCGCATTAGCAACTTGACAATCGGCTCAAGGAAAATCGCGGTTAATAGCGCCAGAATGAACGGAATTGCATACGGAATAATGAATATCGCAAGAGCCAGAACAACGAGCCATAAAAGAGTTTTGCGAACAGTCGCCATGTTTTCTACTCCACTTCATTTAGTTTCTCCGGTTTCCAGTCTCTGACTCCATTATCCTCGATTATACCGAGGACGACGTCCGTAATATCCGGATCTTCCATTAGCTTATCCTGTAGACGGAATTTAATATCGTCTGCATCTGCCAAAGCAAGTCCGGGACGCAGCTCCACATAGCTCTCCACATGATAGAATCGACCCTCTTGCACGATGCGCAACCGATTGATGTCCGTTACACATTTATCGCTAAGAAGCATAGTAGCTACCTTCTCCTCTACAGAACGAGGAGCTGCTACACCGATCAGTCCAACCATGTTATCGTAACCGACACGGAACGCTACACCAATCATTAGGAAACCAATAATAATTGTAGCAATTCCATCCAATTCTTTAAAGGTAGTAAAGTGACTTACGGCCACGGCGAGCAGAGCAAGGCATGCTCCGCATGTAGCCACCAAATCTTCATAAAAGACGAGTCGGGTCGGGGGAGCGGCCCGCTTGACGTTCTTAAATGAAGAAGAAATAATTCCGAATCCTGTTGCGCCGGAACGTGACTCTTTTGCGATTTCTTTCATGGCCTTAATAAGTACGTAGCCATCTGTGGCTACTGCCAGAAGTAAAATCAACAGGTTGAGCGAAAAATGCGTCGCCTGGGCCGGATGATGAAACAAGTGCCATCCTTCCCGGATAGTCTCATATGCCATAATTGTAACGACAATGACAGCTATCATACAGAAAATGTTGATGACCCGGCCAAAGCCGGTAGGAAAACGGCGTGTAGGCGTGCGTTCGGCGAGCACGCTACCTGTAAAGACAAAAGCCTGGTTTACTGCATCTGCAATGGAATGCATGGTCGTGGCGAACATAGCGCCACTACCGCTGTATGCTGCAGCTAATCCTTTTACAATAGCCAGTGCCGTATTCCCCATTGCAGCCGACGCTGATGTCATGTTTCCTTTTTTAATCAACTTCCAAGTCGTACCCACCAGGAGACCTCCTTCCGTCATTTGTTTTCGTTCTTATAATTTTTACCCACAAAAAGAGGTTTAACGAACAAAATAAGAAATCCGTCCTACGGTCGCTGTATGCTGCAATGGACCGCAAGACGGATTTGCTACAAAGTTTATTTTTTAACCCATTCGCCGTCTTTGTTTTTTCCATATTTTTGTTTCACGGCGCTCCATGCCACTTTATAAGCGGTTTCTTCTTTATCGTATTCTTCGGTGGCAGAATTAAACGCCTCTTTGAAAATTTCCTGCGCGTGAACTGGAAGATTGTCTTTCACACTGTCAGGCAATTCGCTTGTAGAACGATAGGGCATATGACCACATCCTTTCTGTACAAGAAATGTACCCGTTTTGGTTACGTTAAAAACAGCGGAGGGCAAAACTGTGGAATGCTGTTATAATTGATATGGGCGGTTTACTTTTACATGAGGTGTAGATACATGAAGTCACAAGCAAATGCAAGTATGCAGGAATTTCTTGCACGGGCGGAACGCATGGGCATCAAAGTTCAAATCTGTTCAGATAATTTGAATACGTTGTTCAGCGAACCGGAACGCCGCGGGTCGAAGAAATCAAGACCACGTGCTGTTAAGTTATTTACGCATAATGATACAGATGGAGTAAGTTGCGGAATTCTGGGGAAACTGGCGTTTGGCGACGATATTCAAGTTGATTACTCGAATTATGATGATATTAACGACAAGGTCAGTAAGCTTTTGTCATTCCATTTGGATAAGTATGATCAAGTGTTTATTACCGATATCTCGGTAAATGAGGAGCTTGCAGCTCGGATTGAAGGATTGGATTCATACGACAAGAAGAAGTTCCTGCTTCTCGATCACCATCAGACTGCAGATTGGCTTAATCGTTATAAATGGGCGCGGGTAAAGGTAGAATCTGAAGGTGTGAAGGCGAGCGGTACAACATTGTTCTATGACTATCTGGTGCAAGCCGGATTTCTTCTGCCAGATGAAGCGCTGGTCCGCTACGTAGAGCTGGTACGGCAGTATGATACTTGGGATTGGAAAGAGAACGGAAATCAACATGCGAAGCAGCTTAATGACCTGTTTTATATTTTAGGACGGGATAGATTCGTTCAACGTTTTACCGGCAACTCTTCACCGGATTTTACAGACACAGAGACCATGCTGCTGGCAATCGAACAGGAAAAAATCGAAAAATACATAAAAGGAAAATCTAAAGATATTTATGTACAACATGTCCATGGTTATAAAGCGGGCGTCGTCTTTGCAGAGCAGTACATTTCCGAGTTGGGCAACGCGCTGGCGGAATTGAATCCTGAGCTGGATTTTATCGCGATCGTTAATATGTCGCGTGTAATCAGTTACCGCACGATTAAAGAAGAAGTGAACCTGGGAGATGTTGCGGCTATATTCGGCGGGGGCGGGCATGCGAAGGCAGCCGGGAGTCCGGTGCCGAAAGAAATACGGGAGGCCGTCACCAACCTATTATTCGCCGTTCCTATCGCATAAAAGAAGCGCGGAACCCCCTTAATTGGGAGCTTCGCGCTTCTTTTGCATTGCATCCGGTTTGGTGGCCCAGCGGGTAAACGTGTCACGTGAGCTCTCTCCTTGCAGTTGGATTTCTGCTTTCGGCTGTGTCAGTTTGATAAGGTATAAGCCTTCTGTCCCTTACATCTGTGTAAACTCCGCTTCAATGGGCACAGGATCGCATTGCTGAATTACGCCAGTTGCAGGAGCAATATCCGTTCGTCGTACTTACGGTTTTTTTCGGTGGCAAGCTGAGAAGTGAGGAGTATGCGAAGAAGCAGGGATTCATCCATTTTCATAAAGGTAAAGGGTTTGACGTTTGGTAAAGGCTGGGGAGGGAGACCCCTCTTGGATGAACAATCAAAGAGGGGTTTTTTGTCTGGACGGAAGAGCGGGAAAGAGCCCTAGCTCTTCCATCGTATGCATCCAGTTTTGAATAGAAGGCCGCTGCAGATTCTCTTTCTGGACCATAATATACGCCGCTCGCTTTGGAGGAATCAGATCGCCTGAAAGGCAAATTTCCTTGAGGTAACCTTCCCTTAATTCTTCTTCTACTGCTGACTTGATGATAAAGCCCATGCCGATGTTTTTTTGCATGAGGGCCAGAAACAACGAGACGTTATCAATGCGCAGGTGTGGCACATATTCGGGTGGAAGCATTCCGCATATCCATTCATAGAAAGGGCTGCCCCAATCGAGATACAAAAGAGGAAGGCGAGCCAGAATTTCTGGCGACACTACACCGTACTGTGCCGCTTCGTGTTCGGGATGAGCGACAAGAACGATTTCTTCTTCATAGAAGGGAATAATCTCAAAGCCGGGAATGGATTGAGGAAGATAGACGAAACCAAGCTGAACTACGCCATCAATCAGATGATGTACTACATCCCACGAATGACCTGTTTTTGTTTTTAAGGAGATGGATGGATAGCGGGCAAAAAAGGTCTCCAATACAGGGCACAGCACGTATTTCCAGAGGGAATCGGTTGCGCCGATGGATAGCTGGTCTTCATACGTTTTAAGAGAACGGATTTTTGTTAGGCTTTCTTCGCTTAGAAGCAGTAGTCGTTCCGCATACGGCAGAAAAGCATAACCCGCTTCTGTCAGCTCTACCCGGCGTCTGTCACGCATAAATAACGGTTTGCCTATCTCTGTCTCTAATCCTTGAATGCGTGACGAAACGGTCGATTGCACGAGGTGCAGCGCATCGGCTGTCTTGGAAAAACTTTTGTTGCGTGCCAGCACCACAAAGGTACGCAATTGTTCAAAGTCCATACTGGTTCTCCTATCCTTATCGAAAAAGTAGATAACACCTATCAAAATCATTCGTTATACAAATAGAAATCCCTGCTTTATTGTATAGAACAGGAGGGCGAGAGCATGATTCGATATGTATGGCAAGTATCCCCATTGGGTGTACGAGTGCTGTTTGTGAGTTCATTTCTGATGAACCTCGGTTTTTACGCGTTGATTCCGTACCTGACTTTATATTTAACCGGTAGCTTTGCCTGGTCGATGGCTATGGCGGGAGTATTGCTTGGAATTCGTCAATTTTCACAGCAGGGTTTCTCGTTCTTGGGAGGAGCGCTGGCAGACCGGATCGGCTGCAAGGAGGCGATGATATTCGGTGTGTTTGTGCGGGCAGCTGGCTTTCTGGCATTTGCATTCTGTACGGAAGTATGGCAATTTATCGTCGCTGCGATTCTTTCCGGGCTTGGAGGTGCGTTATTTGAACCGGCATTCCTAGCAGCGTTTGCCCGTCTAACACCAGAGAAGGGAAGGAAAGAAATATTTTCGTTTCGCAGTGTGGTGATAAATACCGGCATGGTAGTCTCGACGCTAGTAGGTAGCGTACTGGCCTCCATAGAATTCTTCTATCTGTCTGTTGTATCTGCTACATTATTTATGTTTGTAGCTGTGCTTATTTGGATAACGTTACCGAAGATTGAAGCAGAAAATAATGGTAAGAGTTGGTTGGGGGATGTGCGGGACATTATCAGTAACCGTCCGTTTGTCGCTTATACAATCATTCTCATTGGTTATTATTATTTATATATGCAGCTGTTTTTGACTATTCCGCGCCAAATGAAGGAGGTTACGGGGGATACGAGCGGGGTTGCCATTATTTATGCCACGATTTCACTTGCTATTATTTTTCTTCAGTTGAAAGTAACCCGCTGGCTCCGTGGCGTATCAGCCCAATTTATTATGATTGGAGCAGGTACACTTATGATGGGCCTTAGTTTGTTTTTGCTTGGATTTGTAACGACGATAGGAACGATCATAGCGGTGGGCTTGCTGTTTGCGTTGGGCAATATGGTAGCTGCGCCAGTGATGTATGATGTAGTTACGCTGTTTGCACCTCCGAATCGTTTGGGCTCATACTATGGCTTTAACAGCTTTTCGCTTGCCGTTGGCGGTTCACTCAGTACAAGTTTTGGAGGGTGGTTATACGATGTAGGACTGGCGAGCGGTTTTATGCTTTTGCCATGGTTGGTCTGTTTGTGTATCGGATTATTGGTATTCTTTAGCATGTATAAGCTTGAAGTCAGCCGCCAGCCACGATATGTACGAACGAAGGCGAATGAAGGATAAGAGACAACAAAGTAGATGTCGCTGTAAAGGAAGATAGCGACATCTACTTTTTTCCGATCATATCACTTGAAAAACTCGCGAGGCGTGTGTCAAACGTTGCTCTTTCTGTGTGGAGCGCATGGCGCGGCGGGCGAAAAAGACCGACAACTGTCTCCCTCATAGAGATACCCGGGTGTTTTGTCGGTCCGCCCGAAGTGTCAATCAGCGGCCGTTTGGCTTCTTTATGGAAAGAGGACGAGCGGCCACGACCGCGAGTTTTTCTTATTCTGGTACGCTTATTACTTTTACCTGCACATCTTTTCTTCCCCAATCTAGAGCTTCTTTTTTAGTAGAGAAAGCCAGATCGATAGCATTGCCTTTAATCGCTCCCCCTATGTCCTCGGCTCGGCATTCTCCGTAGCCTTCAACCCATAGGACAGTTCCGAGCGGGATGTAGTCTGGATCAACCGCGGCAACACCTGGTCTTACTTTCGTTCCGGACTTGGTTTTCCCAGGGCCTGTATAGCCGGAAGCATTCGCTGTAAAGACCATACCTTCACGAACTTTAGCCATTGCAGAACGGGCAGGCTTCTGTTGGCGATTGAGCGCTCGGTTGTTCGTACTCTTTTGCGTCTGAGCGACCAGGTTTGATGATTCGAATGTTTCCATCTCCACAGGCGTCAGGCCGAGTGGAACTAATTCTTTTGCTGAGACTTCTCCATTTGGGTAGAAGGAAGTTCGGTATGTAGGCAAGGTTGTTGGTGAGAATGTGTTCCCGTCTTTTTCTGGATGTTGAGGAGTTTCAGCAAGAGAATTAATCAAGTATACGAGAAGAAACAAACCAATAATCGGGCATCCTACTATTAATGTTCGTCTGTACTCCCTAAAAGCTTTTGCAGAGTGGAATAAAGAAGTATGCAGATTTTTTCGCATGAATACCTCCCTTAATCAAAAATAGGGTGATTGAATATAATGGGTTTATTTTACTACAAAGGAGGATTAAAGTCAGTGTTTATCTGAAAATTGATTCTGGTAACTATTTTATAAATAAATGGGTACATCCAATTTTGGCGCTTTTAGTAGCTTATCTACATACTATGTAGTACAGGCCATACGTATAAGGATGATAGATTATCGAGGAAAGGAGAGAAAAAGATGGCAAAAATTATCGTACTTGATCCAGGGCACGGAGGCCCCGATCCTGGAGCGATAGGTAACGATTTACGTGAAAAAGATGTTACACTCGCGATTGCGCAGCGGGCAGCCGGATTATTACGGTCGTTAGGGGCGGATGTACGACTTACACGAAATGATGACAGAGTGTTTAATGAAGACAAAGCTGCGGATTTGAATGCGCGCGCTGATTTTGCTAATAAGTTGCGTGCCGATTATTTTATTTCCATTCATATTAATGCTGGACGTGGGACGGGGTTCGAGAGTTATATCGCGCCTAGCGTAGCCAATCAGGAGGCTGCACGACGCCAGAATATTCTCCATGATGAAGTGGCTGGGGTCTTCCAGAGCACAGGTTTACCTGATAGGGGCAAGAAAACCGCAAACTTCGCTGTGCTACGTCGTACGAGCATGCCGGCTATCCTTCTGGAGTGCGGATTTATAGATCGGGCGGAAGATGCATCGAGGTTGAAAAACCTAGCATTTCTGGATAATGTAGCGCAGGCGATTGCGCGCGGCGCCGCGCGGGCGGTAGGGCTGGCAGGAACAAATCCTACACCAACTCCGGAACCGAATCCTGTGCCTAAGCCGCTCAGCAAATATTATAAAGATATTGTGCCCGGTATGGAGTGGGGAGTAGGCAGTGTTGATGCGTTATATGAGCGTGGTATTATGCGCGGCGACGGACAAGGAAACTTCCGCCCGACTGAAACGATGACAAGGTTGGAAGCGGCTGTAGCCATTAATAATGCAATCGAGTATATCTTGAAGCAAACCGGAAAATCGTAGGAGGGTTTTCGCGCTTGTTTGTGCAGCAGAATATTTGTTAGTATAATAAACACGAAAGCAACCTTCTATTGCTATTCAATTCATAAATTAAGGAAGCTGATATAGATGAACAAATCGCCTGAGAATACAAGGGTGGTAGTCGGAATGTCTGGAGGTGTGGACTCCTCCGTTGCTGCCCTGCTGCTCAAACAGCAAGGATACGATGTAATCGGGATTTTTATGAAAAATTGGGATGATACAGATGAGTTTGGTCATTGTACGGCGGAAGAAGATTATGAAGACGTGCGCCGTGTTTGTGGACAAATCGGTATCCCTTACTATACAGTTAATTTCGAGAAGGAGTATTGGGATCGGGTATTCACCTATTTCCTGGATGAATACAAAAAGGGCCGCACACCGAATCCTGATGTGATGTGCAATAAAGAAATCAAATTCAAAGCATTTTTGGAACGCGCATTGGATTTGGGAGCAGACTATTTAGCGACAGGTCATTACGCGCGAGTCGACTTTCATGACGGAGAATACCGGCTGCTGCGCGGGGTAGATCCGAAAAAAGATCAAACATACTTTTTGAATCAGCTTGGACAGGCCCAATTGTCAAGAACGATGTTCCCACTCGGTCATTTGCCTAAGACAGAAGTGAGGGAAATTGCCCTTAAAGCAGGATTGGCAACGGCCAAGAAGAAAGACAGTACGGGTATTTGCTTTATCGGGGAGCGGAATTTTAAGGAATTCCTCAGCTCGTATCTGCCTGCTAATCCGGGAGATATCCGTACCGTAGACGGCGAGCTGAAGGGCCGTCATGATGGATTGATGTATTATACGCTTGGACAGCGTCAAGGATTGGGCATTGGAGGCGGTACGGGAACAGGTGAGCCATGGTTTGTTGTCGATAAGGATGTTAAACAAAATATCCTTTATGTGGCACAGGGTGGCGACCATGAACGGTTATACAGCGACCGCTTGGAAGCGACGGATGTTCATTGGGTAAGTGACAAGGAGATGCCGGATACGTTCCGCTGCATGGCCAAGTTTCGCTATCGTCAGCCGGATCAAGGCGTGACAGTTCAAATGAAGCCAGGCAACTGTTGTGAAGTTGTATTCGATGAACCGCAACGTGCTATTACACCAGGACAGGCGGTTGTATTCTACAAAGATGAGGTCTGTCTGGGCGGCGCAACGATCGATAAAGCGATAAAAAACAGCGAAGTAAAAACAAATGTATAAATAATAAGAAAGGGAGCGGGATGATTCCGCTCCCTTTCTTTATTTTATCTTTTAGGAAGAAACAGGTGCATTTTTGTCGGTAATGAGCTTGCGCAATACGAGTTGAAGAATGCCGCCATTTTTGTAGTAGTCGATTTCCACATCTGTATCAAGTCGGACGATACATTGGAATGTGAAGGAGGAGCCATCAGAACGAGTCGCATGCACCTCGATTTTTTGACGAGGGTTGATTCGTTCGTTTAACTCTGGAATATCGAACGTTTCCTGTCCTGTGATGCCAAGAGCTTCCGCGCTAATTCCCTCTTCAAATTGTAAAGGTAGGACCCCCATACATACGAGGTTGGTGCGATGAATGCGTTCATAGCTTTCTGCGATAACAGCCTTTACACCGAGCAGTAATGTACCTTTGGCAGCCCAGTCGCGGGAGCTTCCTGTCCCGTATTCCTTTCCTCCGATAATCATGAGCGGGGTACTGGATTCTTGATATTTCATCGCTGCATCGTAAATCGACATCACTTCCCCTGTCGGAAGGTACGTAGTATAGCCGCCTTCCGTTCCGGGAGCCAGGTGATTGCGAATGCGGATATTGGCGAACGTACCGCGCATCATGACTTCATGGTTACCGCGTCGCGAACCGTATGAATTGAAATCACGGACTTCTACTCCTTTGCCTTGCAAGTATTGTCCGGCAGGACTATCCGGTTTAATGGCGCCGGCAGGTGAAATATGGTCAGTTGTGACAGAATCGCCTAATAGTGCTAGCAGACGAGCACTCCGGATCGGTTGGATGCCCGAACTTTCCAGGGAGAAGTCAGTAAAGAACGGAGGCGATTGGATATACGTAGAGTCTTTATCCCAACTGTAGATTTCAGCTTGAGATATTGGGATTTCATTCCATTCTTTATTAAAAGCAAGTACGTTGTTATATTTTTCACGGTACATTTCTGGCGTAATAATGGAGTTAATCGTACTACGAACTTCTTCTTCACTCGGCCAAATATCGCGTAGGTAGACAGGATCTCCTTGCTCATTATGTCCAATTGGATCGTTATAGAGATCGATGTTGAATGTACCGGCTAGTGCGTATGCGACGACGAGCGGCGGTGAAGCCAGATAGTTCGCTTTAACGAGCGGATGAATGCGTCCTTCGAAGTTTCGGTTTCCGCTTAGTACGGAGGTGACGGTCATATCATTTTCGGCAACCGCTTTTCCTACTTCAGGGATTAACGGTCCGCTATTGCCAATACAGGTAGTGCATCCATAACCTACTGTGTTAAAGCCAAGCTTATCCAGGTACGGCGTCAGACCGGCATCATCGAGATATTGGGTAACGACGCGAGAGCCCGGTGCTAGGCTCGATTTGACATTCGGATTACGACGCAACCCTTTTTCTACGGCTTTTTTTGCCAGTAATCCGGCCCCGATCATAACGGAAGGATTTGATGTATTGGTACAACTCGTAATTGCGGCGATAACGACAGATCCGGTTTTGAGTGAAGCCTTTGATCCGTCCGGATACGTAACAGTCACTTCCTGTTCGAGCTTCTCTTCTGTGAGACCGAAGCCGCCTTCTTTCACTGGCGTACGTAATACTTTATTGAATGATTCCTTCATCTCGGTCAAATTGATGCGATCTTGCGGTCGTTTCGGACCGGCGAGCGTCGGCACAACGCTTCCGAGGTCAAGAGTGATAATTTCCGAGTAGTTCGGGTCTGGCATATCGTCCGTACGGAACAGTCCTTGCGCTTTTGTATAGGTTTCCACAAGAGAGATGTGTTCTTCTGAACGACCGGTTGTACGGAGATAGCGCAGTGTTTGTTCGTCGATAGGGAAATAGCCAGCGGTCGCTCCGTATTCCGGCGCCATGTTAGCGATGGTGGCTCTGTCTTCGAGTGTCATCGAATTTAAACCTTTGCCGAAGAATTCCACGAATTTGCCAACGACGCCCTTTTTTCGCAAGATATTGGTAACAGTGAGCGCTAGATCAGTAGCTGTAGAGCCTTCGGGTAACTTGCCGGTTAATTCGAACCCGACGACGTGTGGCAACAGAAAATACATGGGTTGACCGAGCATAGATGCTTCAGCTTCAATACCACCGACACCCCAGCCGAGTACACCCAGACCGTTAATCATCGTCGTATGGGAGTCAGTTCCTACGAGTGAATCAGGGAATACTTCAACTCCGTCTTCCGTATCTTTCCGCGATACGACGGAAGCTAGATATTCGAGGTTTACCTGATGGACGATGCCGACAGAAGGCGGTACAGCCCGAAAGTTAGTGAATGCCTGAGTAGCCCAGCGCAGAAACGTATATCGTTCCCTGTTGCGTTCAAATTCTTTATCCATATTGAAACTGAGCGACGTATCTGAACCTGCCTGATCTACTTGTACGGAATGGTCAATTACGAGATCCACAGGGATAAGTGGATTAATTTTACCGGGTTCAAGACCAAGATTAGATACGGCATCCCGCATGGAAGCAAGGTCCACCACAGCGGGAACGCCAGTAAAGTCCTGAAGAATGACACGAGAAGGCATGAATGGAATTTCGAACATTTCTCCTGGCTTCGGATGGGGATCCCAATTAGCGATACGTTTAACATGCTCTTCGGTAATTGCACGGTTATCCATCGCCCTGAGAGCTGCTTCGAGCAAGATTTTAATGGAGAATGGTAGTCTGGAAATTTCCCCGATTCCTTGTTCTTCAAGCGTCTGTAGGCGGTAGTAGTACATTCCACCATCCAAGCGGGTCCGGCATGCCTCCCGCAATGTTTTATCATTGTTCATTACAAGCATCCTCCGTATTGCCAAAATTTTGTGCCTTATTTAGTATGCGCGATTCATGAGCGAATATGAGGGGAAAGGTAACGTATAAAGTAATCTGCTTTCTTTATCCTAAGGACTGTAGCCTAAATTTTTTTGTAAGGAGGATACAGGATGAATTACGAATACACAGATCCGCGTAATAGGCAGGAAATGTCGTTTGTGGAGGACGTGGCTGAAGGTATGGATCGCATGATGGATGAAGGTGGCGGTGTAGTGGATGAAGTATTGGCTTATCGAACACCGATTCAGCGCAATGAACTGGTAGATGTAGAACAGCATGAGCAATATGAATAGATAAAGAAACAAAAACTGCGGCCGAATGGTCGTGGTTTTTTGATTAAGAGCCAATAATGTACATCTGTATTTTTTTCTTCCTGATAATGTATAATAGAAAAGGGCATGTGTAAGTGTACAGCGCAGAGCACAAACTAGAAGGAAAATGAATCGCGTAACGAAGGAGGATGTTCTGTGACTATGACCATACTGAGCGGGGTTATTGGCATATTTATGGCCACGATAGTACTGATGGTTCGTATGCGTGCCTCCAAGAAGCCCGCTTCATTAAAGAAGATTATTCTGCCGCCTTTTTTTATGAGTACAGGTTTTGCGATGTTTTTGTATCCGCCTATGCATGTACATGTAACATATGCATTGTTTGCCTTTTTTGTCGGTGCACTTCTGTCATATCCGTTGATTGTTACTTCGAAGTTTGAAGTTGTAGGCAGAGATATTTACCTGAAGCGTTCAAAAGCATTCTTTTTTATCTTAGTTGGATTAGTCTTGCTTCGTTTGGCATTAAAATCCTATGTCGGTATGTATGTGAGTATAGAAGAAACGGCTGGTCTCTTTTTCATTTTAGCCTTCGGCATGATTGTACCATGGCGTGTGGCTATGTATTTTGAATATGTGAAGTTGAATCGTTCACTTGATTTAACGTGAATTTAATAACTAAAAAGCTTTGTATATGACAAATCCCCTTGTATTTGACGGTGTGCAGGATTTCATTATTGTATGGAACTTTCACTGGCAATGTAGAGGGGATTTCTAGTAATAGAGGATGTTCAAAAAGTCCGGGAAACAGAAATGCGAATTTCTGCGTTGTGTTGCCCCTCCGCTGCTCAGGTCTACCGCACCTTGAACTTCATAGCTCCGCTTGTCCTTCCTTTTGAACAGGCTCATATAAACCGGAATGGCTAATAATTTCAAAAATTTAATGCGCTTCCAAAATGAATATTGACAAAAAACTGAAAAGTCCGTAAGATAAATTCAGCGCCATACATCAGATGACCTGATAGGGAAGGATGTGACGTGAAAACGTTGCCAAAGTTTAATGTTAGAAAGACATATGAAGAGGTTGCTGATTACTTGCGCGAACAAATTGTTTCCGGCACGTATGTACCGGGAGCCCGCTTGCCATCTCTACGAGAACTCGGAGAGACATTGGGAGTAGGTCAGTCGACAGTACGAGAAGCGCTCAGTTCTCTCAAAACACTAGGTCTAATTACTATGAAGCAGGGAGAAGGCACGTTTGTTACCCGGCACGACCCGGAAGAAATTATCTCCGCATTTGAATCCATGCGTCCGGCGACGCGGCAGGAAATTATGGAATTGCTGGAAGTACGGAAGATTATTGAAAGCGGTACCGCCCGCCTAGCCGCGGAACGGCGAACCGAAGAGGAACTGAGTAAAATCAAGGAAGCGCTAACAGAGATGGAGCAAGCCCTCTCTAGTGGAGAACTCGGCGATCAGGCAGATTGGAAGTTCCATTATGCGGTAGCTGCCGCTTCACACAATCAGACGCTGCAAACGGTGATGATGTCCATTTCTGAAGCGGTTGGTCGTTCGCTGCAGACAAGTCGCCAGGAGCTGTATCGGATGAAAGAAGTTCCCAAGAATTTGTATAAAGAACACGCCAGCATTTATGAGGCGATTCGGGAACGTAATGGGAATCGGGCGGAAACGGCGATGCTCTATCACTTGCAAGGAGTAGAGGAAAAGATGCTGGATTAGCACTTTTCTTCTGAAGAGAAAAGTCAGATGACCTGAGGTGTTTGGCAACCTAATTTATCAGATGACCTGAGATATTAAGCATCCTAATTTATCAGATCACCTGAGATGTATGTGTGGCGATTCAGAAGGGGACAAGCCGGAAGGCTAACCATATAAAAATAAACTCAGGGTAAAAGAGGTGTATTGCATGCAAACATGGACGCAGGTGTATGAGCCGCTGGGAAGTCTGGGACTGTCAGCTGCTGTGGCAGTCATTCCTATCGTATTCTTCTTTCTCGCACTGGCTGTTTTTCGTATGAAGGGTCATACGGCAGGTTTTATTACAGTGCTGATTTCTCTGGTAATCGCAATCTTTGTCTACAAAATGCCGATTTCTATGGCGCTCGCTTCTGCCGGATACGGCTTTGCTTACGGTTTATGGCCGATTGCCTGGATTATTGTAACCGCTGTATTTTTGTATAAAATCACAGTGAAAACCGGACAGTTTGACATCATCCGTTCCTCCGTCGTGTCGATTACAGAGGATCAACGGTTGCAAATGCTGCTTGTTGGTTTTTCGTTCGGTGCGTTCCTGGAAGGAGCGGCCGGCTTTGGCGCTCCAGTAGCTATTACTGCCGCTTTGCTGGTCGGTCTTGGGTTCAATCCGTTGTATGCAGCCGGGCTTTGTCTTATTGCCAATACTGCACCGGTAGCGTTCGGAGCAATGGGTGTTCCAATTACGACGGCGGGTCAGGTTACAGGACTCGATCCGTTTCACATCGGTCAGGTAGCCGGACGTCAATTGCCGCTCCTGTCCGTTATCGTTCCATTCTGGCTGGTATTCATCATGGACGGTGTTCGCGGGGTACGTGAAACGTGGCCGGCAATTCTTGTAGCGGGCGGTTCATTTGCGATTACACAGTTCTTTACGGCTAACTTTATCGGACCAGAGCTGCCTGATATCACTTCTGCACTGGTCAGCCTAGTTTCGCTCGCTGCATTCTTGAAAGTATGGCAGCCGAAGCGCATCTTCCGCTTTGAAAGAGCAGGTGCATCAACAGTTGAAGTGGCGGCAACTGAAGCTGATTCGCGGCATTATACAGCAGGTCAGATTTTCAAGGCATGGTCTCCATTCATTATTCTTACGCTTATGGTTACCATCTGGAGTTTGAAACCGTTTAAAGCCTTGTTCGGCAAAGGCGGCCCATTAGAATCGCTTGTGTTCAAAATTCATATCCCCTATCTGGATCAAATGGTTATTAAAGCCGAGCCGATTGTAACGAAACCCACTCCGTACGAAGCGGTGCTTAAATTCGATATTCTATCGGCTACCGGTACAGCCATCCTGATTGCTGCTTTCATTACGATAATCGTACTGAAGATGAAACCGAGCGAAGGGGTAGCAACTTTTAGGGAAACCCTATCTGAACTGAAAAAGCCTATTATTTCAATCGGCCTGGTGCTTGGATTTGCGATGGTTGCCAACTATTCGGGCTTATCGTCGACATTGGCGCTCATACTGGCATCTGCAGGTGGCCTGTTTCCATTCTTCTCGCCGTTCCTTGGCTGGCTCGGCGTATTCCTTACAGGTTCCGATACGTCCAGCAATGCGCTGTTCTGTAACTTGCAGAACGTAACCGCACAGCAAATTGGGGTAAACGAGACGTTGCTTGTCGCGGCGAATACGACCGGTGGAGTAACAGGGAAAATGATTTCACCGCAATCGATTGCGGTAGCATGTGCTGCGGTGGGGCTTGTGGGCAAAGAGTCCGATTTGTTCCGTTTCACGGTCAAGCATAGTTTGATGTTTGCCGTCATCGTTGGCATTATCACATATATTCAAGCTTACTACTTAACCTGGATGCTTCCATAGACAGCGAAGCATGTGGATGGAATGAAGTGGGGAGATGCCATTGTCTTTGGAACGGTGGCACTCCCTATTGACTTTTCTGTTAAAGACATAATGAGTATTCGGAGGTGCTTATTTGTGAAAGTCTCCATTTTTATTACATGCTTGTCGGATGCGATCTACCCACGGGTCGGGGAAGCGATGTCTCGGATTCTTGCCCGTCAGGGAGTGAAGCTGCATTTTCCAGAAGTGCAAACATGTTGCGGACAGCCCGCATTCAATAGCGGATATTGGGATGAGGCACGTGCCAGTGCGCGAACGCTTCTCGAAGCATTCGATGATAGTGATTTTGTTGTATCGCCGTCCGGCTCCTGCACAGGGATGATCCATCATTATTACCCGTCTTTATTCAAAGATGATTCGGTCATGCTTAAAAAAGCTCACGAATTTAGTGAAAAGGTGTATGAGTTCTCCCAATTTCTTGTCAACGTATTAGGTGTAACGGATATTGGGGCGCATTTTCCGTATAAAGTAACATATCATCCTTCCTGCCATGGCACGAGGCTTCTTGGTATCAAAGAAGAGCCAAGGCAATTGCTTGCTAATGTAAAAGGCATGGAATTTGTTGATTTGCCTTTTGCGGAAGATTGCTGTGGATTCGGTGGTACATTCGCCGTTAAAATGTCTGAGATTTCGGGTGCAATGGTGGAAGAGAAAGTGCAGCATGTAGTAGAGACTGAAGCCGAGGTGCTGGTCGGCATGGACATGGGCTGTCTGATGAATATCGGTGGTCGCCTACGCTATGAAGGCAAGCAGGTGCGTGTAATGCATTTGGCGGAGCTGCTGTATGAAGGGGTGAAGCAGAAAGTATGAGTACAACGTTTGATCCAACGACCACAATTAAAGATAGAGCGCACATTTCCCTTAATGATGAATTCCTACGCAATGCCGTAAAGTATACAACTGAAAAGCTTCGTACATCAAAAAAACTGGCTTCCGATGAACTGGGCAACTGGGAAGAATGGCGGGAGCGCGCCCGACAGATTCGTCTTCATACGATTGCTCATTTAGATTATTATTTATCCGAATTCGTGAAAAATGCCCGAGCTGCTGGAGTGCATGTGCATTTCGCAACAACAGCACAAGAAGCTGTCGACATCACGATGAGAATTGCCGAGGCAAAAGATGCGAAATCGGTCGTGAAATCGAAATCCATGGTATCTGAAGAACTGCATATTAATCATAGGCTTGAAGAAATCGGAGTGGAAGCGATTGAGACCGATTTAGGCGAATATATTATCCAACTGGCGGGAGAAACACCCTCCCACATTATCATTCCAGCTATCCATAAGAATAAACAGCAAGTTGCGGAATTATTTTCAGAGGAAGCAGGGGAGGTGTTGCCGCCGGAAACGCCTATACTTGCAGGTTTCGCTCGTGCCAAACTACGGGAGAAATTCCTGGAGGCGGATATCGGTATGACCGGGTGCAACTTTGCTATCGCAGAGACCGGAGCTATGGTGTTATTCTCCAATGAAGGCAATGCCCGCATGGTGAGTACCGTTCCGAAAACACAAATTACGTATATGGGCATGGAACGGATTATCCCATCGCTTGATGATTTGGAAGTCATGGCGACGATGTTGCCACGCTCGGCTACAGGCCAAAAGCTGACGGTATACATGTCTGCCATTACCGGCCCACGTCGTCAGGAAGATTCAGATGGGCCGGAAGAGATGCATATTATCATTCTCGATAATGGACGGTCTTCACAATTGGGCGACCCGGAATTCCAGGAGGTGTTGAATTGCATCCGTTGCGGGGCCTGCCTGAATGCATGTCCAGTATATCGCCATGTTGGTGGCCATACGTATGGATGGGTATATAGCGGGCCGATTGGAGCTGTTCTGACACCCCGACTGAATCAGGATATGGAAAAGTGGGGTGAAGTCTCCTACGCGTCCAGCCTTTGCGGAGCTTGCCATGAAGCATGTCCGGTTAAAATCCCGTTGCATGACATGCTTGTCTACATTCGTCGACAGAAGGTGGAGGAAGGGTATACAGCGGCTTCGGAACGTATGGCGTTTAAGGGATTTAAGTATATCATGTCGAATCATCGACGCTTTAAGCGTATTGTAAATTTGGGAAAAGCAGGTCAGAAAATCGTCGTACGTGACGGAGCGATTACTTCTAAGCTTGGCCCGCTTAAAGGTTGGACGGAGCATCGATATGCTCCTGTATTAGCAGATGGTTCTTTCCGTGATACATGGGGCGATTTATCTGCCGAGCTATTTGCCGATAGGAACACGATGGCGCCGGACATGCTGAAACGGCTACAGGAAGCCAAGCGAAAACGGGAGGAAAAACATCATGAGTAAGCGGGAGGAAGAAATGATTCGTAAATTGGATGAGCAGGCGGCCATGAAGGAGGAGCAGTTCTTTGCCCATATCGCAAACCGTCTGAATCGGCAGCGCATTACTAAGGCTCCAGATCATCCTTTTCGCGGTGCACCGGACTTTTGGTTGGCATACGAACTTTCAGAAGAAAAACGAATTGAGTTATTTATGACTAATTGGACAAACATGGGAGGATATACACAGCGGTTCCCCAATTTGACTTCTTTATGTAATTATATTGAAGATATGGCGCAGACGATGAAGGCAAAATATATGATTCGTTTTGATCATCCATTGCTTAATGAGATGAACATGGAACAAAATCTACCGGATGTTGAAATGACGGTATGGAACGAGCGAGCAGAAGAAGAGCTGCTTGTCAAAGCAGCAGGGGCTGATATCGGCATTGCAGTAGTGGATTATGCTATTGCCCATACTGGAACGGTAGTAGCTCTCTCTGCGGCTGGGCAGGGACGTTCGGTTAGTCTCCTGCCTACTGTATTTATTGCTGTATTGCGGGTGAGTGATATAAAGACGAAAATGGGTGAAGTCATGACTGATTTAATGAGGCGTTTCGGTAATCAGCTACCGGCAGGGGTTCATTTTATTAGTGGGCCGAGCCGTTCCGCTGATATTGAGAACGATTTGACGATCGGAGTGCATGGTCCGGGCATTGTGCATGCCCTTATTTTGGACGAATAGTTCTCTCAGGTTTCGTGATATTGGAAAAGAGCCGGATCGATTTTTCGATCCGGCTCTTTTTATAAGTAGATTTATATATTTTGCGCTTGTGCTTCTTGTTCCTTGCGTTCTAATTGCTTGGCTTCTGTATCGGTGATTTTTTGGATGGTAAAGCCGGTTGCAGCAAACAGAATCGAAATAATTGGAACAATATAGTTGACAATCGCATATGGTGCGTAAGCGAACGGATGAACGCTCAACGTTGAAAGAATAAACACTCCGCACGTATTCCACGGAACGAACGGCGAGGTTAATGTACCGCCGTCTTCTAACGCGCGTGACAGGTTTTTCGGATGCAGACGTTTTTCCCGATATACCCTTGCATACATCCGGCCCGGCACTACGATGGAAATATACTGTTCCGCCGCCACAACGTTTGTGAAAAACGAAGAAACAACCGTAGTGGCAACCAATTGTTTTCCGGTTCTTGCGATAAGTAGAATTTTATCTACGATGGATTTGAGCATGCCTGTCTTTTCCAGAACACCGCCGAATGTCATAGCGACAATAGTTTAGGAAACCTGTATCACCTATTTTATCTGGTTTTATCCTATATCAAAAAGATTGATACTCTCGGTTTTTCCCTATCATAAAGAGCTCCCTGTTCTACTTCATTATAAACCATTTCATCTATTATGGTTGCAGTTTGGGTTGCATTT